>Ga0182015_10000392_pt1 | contig 63140 bp, 46 predicted proteins | sample 712P3MmetaG_FD_120478 | JGI IMG/M metagenome (GOLD analysis project Ga0182015, IMG submission 120478) | Permafrost microbial communities from Stordalen Mire, Sweden - 712P3M metaG | ecosystem: Environmental > Terrestrial > Soil > Wetlands > Permafrost | place: Sweden: Stordalen | collected...
CGACTGGTTGATTTCCCAGTCCTTTTGCGGCGCGAGGCGAATGCGCGCGCCGTTCGCTCCGCCGCGCTTGTCCGAGCCGCGGAACGTCGACGCCGACGCCCAAGCCGTCGAGACCAGCTGCGAAACAGATAGACCAGATGCAAGGATCTTCGCCTTCAAAGCAGTAATGTCCTGCTCCCCGATCAGCGGATGATCCACTGCGGGAACGGGGTCTTGCCATGACAGAGTCTCTTTTGGAACGAGCGGGCCGAGATAACGTCCGATCGGCCCCATATCGCGATGCGTCAGCTTGAACCACGCCCGCGCAAACGCGTCTGCGAACTGATCTGGATGCTCATAGAAGCACCGCGAGATCTTTTCGTAAGCGGGATCGAACCGCAAGGCCAGGTCGGTGGTCAGCATGGATGGCGCGTGACGCTTTGAAGGATCGTGCGCATCCGGCACCGTGCCGTTGTCTGAACCATTTTTCGGCGTCCACTGATGCGCGCCAGCCGGGCTCTTGGTCAGTTCCCACTCGAAGCCGAACAAGTTCTCGAAGAAGTTGTTGCTCCACTTCGTCGGCGTCGTGGTCCAAATGACTTCCAAACCGCTACCGATGGTGTCAGCACCAAAACCTTTGCCAAATTTATTCTTCCACCCGAAGCCTTGATCCTCGATGTCTGCACCTTCTGGTTCGGCGCCTACATATTGAGCGGGAACGGCAGCGCCGTGCGTTTTTCCGAACGAATGTCCGCCGGCAATGAGTGCAACTGTTTCCTCGTCATTCATCGCCATGCGGCTGAACGTCTCCCGAATGTCCCGTGCCGCAGCGATGGGATCCGGCGTGCCATTGGGCCCTTCCGGATTCACGTAAATCAGGCCCATTTGCACCGCGCCGAGAGGATTCGCGAGATCACGATCCCCGGAGTACCGCTCGTCGGCCAACCACGTGCCCTCAGGTCCCCAATAAATTTCCTCCTCGGGCTCCCATGTGTCCACGCGACCGCCGCCAAAACCGAATGTCTTGAAGCCCATCGACTCCAATGCGACGTTCCCGGTGAGAATCATGAGGTCGGCCCACGAGATTTTCCGGCCATACTTCTGCTTGATCGGCCAGAGCAGCCGGCGTGCCTTGTCCAGGTTCACGTTGTCCGGCCAACTATTGAGCGGCGCGAAGCGCTGCTGCCCGGCACCGGCACCGCCGCGGCCGTCGCCGATACGGTACGTGCCAGCGCTGTGCCACGCCATACGAATGAACAGCGGCCCATAGTGCCCAAAGTCGGCCGGCCACCACGCCTGCGAATCCGTCATCAAGGCATGCAGGTCCTTGATCAAGGCATTCAGGTCGAGCATCTTGAACTCTTCCGCGTAATTGAACTCCTTACCCATCGGATCGGACAGCGGGGAATGCTGGTGCAGGACCTTCAGGTTCACCTGATTCGGCCACCAATCAACATTCGTGTAGGATTTGCGAGCACCGTGCGCTACTGGGCACTTCGAGTCGGTTGCGGATTTTTTTTCGTTAGCTTCGGGGGCAACACTCCCCGATGAAGTCGCGAGTGTATTTTCCATATGTTTTCGTCCTTCGAATCTTGACTGGGTACTGCGTAAAAAAACTACTTTCTGGCGCTGCACCGGCGGCAGAGGCCAAAGACCTCGATCAACGGCTGCGTCAGATCAAAGCCGTCCGGCAGTTGCCGGGACAGCCGTTTGAAATCGATGAACTCTCCTTCAATGTCCTGCACCGACTTGCAGCGGGAGCAGACTAGGTGATGATGAGGTTCGAGATTGCCGTCCACGCGCAACGTGGACGCATGAGGAGTGACCTCTCGCAGCAACCCACACTGGATGAAAAGCCGCAGATTGTTGTAGACCGTGGCGAGAGAAACGGATGGAATGCGACGTAGGACCGCGGCGTAAATGTCTTCTGGGGAATAGTGACCGTGGGAAGCGACGACGGCCTCATAGACCACCTGGCGCTGGTGCGTGACCGCCAAACCGTGCTTCAAGGCCAGTTCGCGGAACTGTTCATGGGAGAAGCGCATAATTATCGAATAAGAATGAGTATAAACGATCGAGAACAGTGTCCGCCGAAAATCTTTCTTTGCGTGGAGGCCGGGCAAGCTCTGCTGTATAGTTCTATGCTTGCCGGTCAATCCTTTGCGAATCACGAATCCTGGAGGCGCTCGCTATGTCGAAACATTTTTGGCCGCACCTACTGCGAGTGGCTTTGACGAGTTTGTTGGCCCTCGTTGCATGTGTCTCTCAGTCATTCGGGCACGCACGTCATCATGGCAAAATTCTCGGGGGCTACTTCGAAGAATGGGGCATCAATTACGCCGGCTACAACATCGCGGATTTGCAGAAGAATGGCGTGGCCGATGAACTGACACACCTGATCTATGCCTTCGGCAATGTAACCCCGACTTCTCCACCGGCGTGCGCCATTGCGGATCCCGTTGCCGCGTACCAGAATTCGGCGCTTCCCAGTGTGAGCGGCAAACTCTACACCGCGCCACTCTATGGAAATTTTGGCGCGATCCAACAACTCAAGGGGCTTCATCCCAATCTGAAAGTGTTGATCTCTTTGGGGGGGCAAGCGGGCAACGTTGCGGGATTTGTGACCGCCGCACGCAGCCCGGCCGGCCGCGCCGCGCTCGCCTCTTCGTGCATCGACATGTTTGTTAAGGGCAACATCGCTGCAGGCGTTGCAGCTCCCGGCTTGTTTGACGGCTTCAATGTCGATTGGGAGTTTCCGGGCGCGGCGGACACGCAGAACTTCACCGCTCTGCTGAAAGAGTTCCGCATGCAACTCAACGCTTTGGCGAAAACGACCGGAAAGAAATATGTCCTGACGTTCGATTCGCCCGCAAGCCCGAAGAAGTATGTCAACATCGATCTTAAAGCCGCCGCTGCGGTAGTGGACTTCCTCACCATCGACGGTTACGACTACGCCGGAGCAGACGACAAACAAACCAATGAGGCGTCTTCGCTGTATGACAGCGCCGCCGACCCTATGTATGCCGACGCCCGCTACATCGATGCGACCGTAAGAGCGTATCTCAAGGCCGGTGTGCCGGCGGCAAAATACACCATGGGGTTGCCGTTGTATGCCGTCGGCTGGACGGGCGTCGCGAACGTGAACCATGGCTTGTACCACAATGCAACCGGCGCTTCTCCCGTTCTCTTGGCTGATGGATCGGGTCTGTGCCCGAAACCGGACAAAACCGCAGCCTCGCCCGGCTGCGACACCGTGTTGACCGCGGGATTTGCTACCTACTCGACCATTGAGAACCTCACGAATAAATACGGTTTCACCGCCTGGTACGACTCGGCAAGAGTTGGAGCAACACTCTACAATCCAGCCCGCGGAACCTTCTATACCTACGATAATCCTGCTGCGGTAGCGGCGAAGACGGCCTACATCAAGAAAAATAAGCTTGGCGGCGCCTATGTGTGGGCGCTGAATGACGACGATGCCAACGCATCTCTGACGAAAGCGATTGCGGCGGGCCTCAAGTAATCGAGACCACCGTATCCCTGAGCGTCTTTGTGAGAAAAAAACATTGTCCGTCGGTCTGCCCGGCCGACCTGCATAGCTTCAGCCCATCAAGTTCGTTTTTCGTAACAAGACTGCGCGAGTATCGCCGTTTTTCCACAGTCTGAGAACAAAGCTGCCCCCGCCTTGCACGCCCCACGCTTTCTACGGGTTAGCAGAGCGCGGACTAATTTGTAGTTCGGATCACGCAACAAGAAAAAAGTTCTTTGACTCGGCCACTTAGGGGGGAGTACGGTATTCCGCACGAGTGCTATAGAGCAGTTTGGGATATGGATCCGTTGGAAACTTGCTTCTTCCATATCTGCAAACGTCGCGATCAGTAAGCCGCTGCTCCGTGAATCTTCCATGAGTGCCGTATATAGCCAAACCTCGCGACACGGAGTCCGACGCGACCGCCGCGGGACTCCTTTTCCCTCAACCACCCAACCGCGGGCGGACCGCCCTGGCACGCGTCCCCCGAATCAAGGAGCAACAATGAAGCGTGCATTTCTTTTCTCCTCCCTGCTCTGCGTCTTTATCGCCGTTCCGCTGTTGGCGCAAGCGTCAGTCACTCTGAGCCCTTCGAGCTACAATTTTGGGAGCACCGCGGTCGGCACAGGCACCGCGTGGGTTACCTTCACACTGTCCAACAGCGGCAGCTCTGCCGTGAGCATCAGTAACGTCACCGTCAGCGGCCCATTCGTCGTATCCAGCAATTGTGGATCCTCAGTGGCCGCCAACGGCTCGTGTCCAATCTACGTGTATTTCTACCCAACCACCTCAGGCGCGGCCAGCGGCACACTGACAGTGACCGACAGCGGCACGCAGACATCTGCTCTCACTGGAACTGGCGGAAGCGGCGGTAGTTGTACGATCACACCCAACGCGCCAACTGGTTTGGCGGCGTCTGGCACAACCAGCTCCAGTACCAACCTGAGTTGGACCGCCGTTACTCCTCCCACGAACTGCACCATCAGCAGCTACACGGTACTGAAGAACGGAACCTCGATTGGCACCGCAACTGGCACGACGTTCGCGGTGACCGGCCTTTCCGCTTCGACCTCTTACAGTTTCACGGTTGAGGCGACGGACAGCAACGGCACGTCGGGCCCAAGTTCAGCGGTAAATGTGACCACGCTGGCGAATAGTTGCACGACCAAGCCAAGCGCCCCAACCGGATTAGCGGCGTCTGGCACAACCAGCTCCGGCACAAATCTGAGTTGGACTGCAGACACTCCTCCCAGTGGCTGCACGATCAGCAGCTACACCGTGCTGCAGAACGGAACCTCGATCGGCACCGCAACCGGCACTACATTCGCCGTGAGCGGGCTGGCAGCTTCAACGTCGTACAGCTTTACGGTGGAAGCAACGGATGCAGCCGGCACTTCCTCAGCGAGCACGGCAGTGAATGTAACAACTCTGGCAGGGGGTGGCGGCTCATGCGCAACGGCGTGGAGCGCAACTCAGGTTTACACGCAAGGCATGACGGCGAGCCAGAACGGAGAGAACTACGTCGCCAATTTCTGGACGCAAAACCAGAGTCCGGCGACCAACAGCGGCGGAGCTGGCAGCGGCGAACCTTGGACTGCGACTGGTTCCTGTTCGACCTGCTCGGCTGCGCCAGCTACTCCGACTGGACTGGCAGCATCCGGAACGACGAGCTCCAGCACAAACCTGAATTGGAATACGGTTACTCCCCCCGCGGGATGCACTGTGAGCTACAAGGTCCTGCAGAGTTCAACCGTAATCGCAAGCCCGACCACAACCTCCGAAACGGTAACTGGTCTTAATCCGTCGACGACCTACAGTTTCAGCGTAGAAGCGACGGATTCGGCTGGCACTTCGGCTGCAAGTTCGGCGATCAACGTAACGACTTCAGCCAGCACGTGCACCACCAAGCCGAGCACTCCAACGGGATTGGCGGCATCGGGCACGACCGATTCCAGCACAAACCTGAGTTGGAACGCAGTCAGTCCTCCGAGCGGATGCAGTATCAGTTATTCGATCACGGGAGGGCCTTCGACACTCACCACCAGCTCAACCTCCGATACCGAGGGTGGACTGACGCCTTCAACCAGTTACACCTTCTCGCTGACGGCCACCGATTTTGCCGGTTCATCGTCAGCAACGACGGTGACTGTGTCGACATCCGCACTCAGCACTCTCTTTATGGGTGGATGGTATGAAGAGTGGGGCACCTACTATGCCAACTATAACGTTGCGCAATTGCAGTCGAATGGCGTAGCCGGCGTGCTCACGCATCTCATCTATGCCTTTGCCAAGCCGGTCGCGAACGGCAGCAACGTGAATTGCGAGCTCGCCGACACCTACGCCGACTATCAGAAGGTCGTGTCGCAGGTGCCTGGCGCTACTCCAGCTACGGCTCCGCTGCAAGGGAACTTCGGTGCGCTTGTACAACTCAAGCAGCTCAATCCTAACCTGAAGGTGTTGATCTCCATCGGCGGATGGAATCCACCCACTTACAACACGCTCTTCGATCAGGCAGCCAGCACACAGGCGCAACGTCAGGCCTTTGTCGGCTCCTGCATCAACCTGTTCATCCAGGGCAATATTGCCTCGGGTGTTTCCACCGGCACTCTCTTCGATGGCATCGATCTCGACTGGGAGTTTCCGAACGCAAACGACACGGCCAACTTCACCGCTTTGTTGACCGAGTTCCGCAACGAACTGAATACGCTGACGGGAACCACCGGCAGAACGTATCAGTTATTGGCCGATCTGGCTGCCGGCCCATCAACCCCGGGCGCGGCTGCGGACTCGGGCAACGATGGTGGTTATGACACCATCAATATCTCTGCGGTCGCGGCGGAGTTGAATTACATGAATGTCGATGGCTATAACTACGCCGGAGACTGGTCCAACGCCACCAATGACGCGTCTGCATTGTTCGACGAACCCGCCAACCCACTGTACGGAAAACCGGCTGACGATATCGACGCCACCGTGCAGTACTACATGTCGCAGGGTGCGCCGGCAGCCAAGTACACCATGGGCTTCCCGCTCTATGGTGCTGGCTGGGCCGGAGGCCTAACCTCAACGAACGGCGGCATGTACCAGAACGCAACCGGAGTCACGGATCCGACCGGAGCCACCACTACAAATGGAACTTCGCCGGTTCCCAATGCCAACGGTGTTGGAAACTGCCCGACGGGTGAAAACCAGTCCAGTCCGACTACAGGATGCGACGTCCTGTTGACCGACGGCCTGGCTACTTACGGGACCATCGTCAACCTTCTGAGCAACGGGTTCACGCCCAGCTACGACTCCACACGCTGCGCGGCCCGTATGTTCAACGCAACCACCAGCACCGCATTCAGCTATGACAATGCTACGTCGGTGCAGTGCAAGGTAAACTTCATCAAATCCAACGGCTTCGGCGGGGGCTACGTTTGGGCGTTGAAAGACGACGACCCGAATGGAGACCTGACCAAAGCCATCGCGAACGATCTCAATCCATAGAGATCTGACAACCGCGAACTTCAAGGCAGGCTGGCTAACTAGTCAGCCTGCCTTTTCATTTTGTCCTGGGTGCCATTTGCGCGGGGCTCGGTTTCCTTGTGCCGCCAATAGTGGGGGCCGCTCAACAAATATGGTATTGCAAGTTCCGCTATATAGCTCTATACTCCGGCGGTTCGTACTTTACGAATTCTGGAGGCGTTTTGCCATGTCAATCCATTTCCTGCCACGCCTGCTCCGAGTGGCTTTGCTGACTTTGTTGGCCCTCGTCGCATGCATCTCCCCCTCATTCGCACAAAACCACAACCAAGGCAAGATTCTCGGAGGATACTTCGAAGAGTGGAGTATCTACTACGCCGGCTACAACATTGCAAACCTGCAACAGAATGGTGTGGCCGATAAACTGACGCACCTCATCTACGCCTTTGGCAATGTGGCGACAACTCCGGCGCCAGCATGCGCCATTGCTGATACCTGGGCCGACTATCAATCTCCTTATCTGCCCAGCGTGAGCGGTATCGCCTACCCCGGGCCGCTCTATGGAAATTTTGCGGCTATCCAACAACTCAAGGCACTCCATCCCAAACTGAAAGTGCTGATGTCTCTGGGAGGGGCGTCTGCTGCCAACACTGCGGCCTTCGTCAGCGCCGCCAGCACGACTGCCGGACGCCAATCCCTTGCCGCTTCTTGCATCGATATGTTTGTCAACGGCAACATCGCCGCGGGCATCACCGCCCCCGGCTTGTTTGACGGCTTCAATATCGATTGGGAATTCCCCACAGCGACCGACACGCAGAACTTTACAGCCCTGCTAGCAGAATTCCGCAACCAACTGAACGCCTTGAGCAAAACGACAGGGAAGCAATACACTCTGTCGTTCGACGGGCCCGCGGGCGCGCAGAACTATGTCAACATCGATCTTCGGAAAGCCTCCGAGCAAGTGGATTTCATCACCATCGATGGCTACAACTATTCCGGCTCATGGGTCACGCAGACCAATGACGCATCGCCACTATTCGATTCCCGCCAGGACCCGTTGTTTGGCCAAAAGCTCGACATCGACGACACCGTAAACGCCTATCTCAAGGCCGGGGTACCGCCTTCCAAGTACACAATGGGTTTGCCTTTGTATGGCGCCGGCTGGACTGGCGTCTCCAACGTGAACCACGGCTTGTACCAGAACTCAACTGCCCCTTCTCCAGTTCTCTTGGCTAACGGAACAGGTTTGTGTACGGACCTCAGCGGAAATACGCCCGGTTGCGACACCCTGCTGACTCCCGGACTCTTGACCTATTCGACGCTCTCCACCCTCACTTCCAACGGGTACAAGAATTACTTCGATCCGCGAAGAATTGCAGTGTCGCTGTACGAGCCGGCTAGCGGGACCTTCTATACCTATGACGATCCCTTTACGGCTTTTCTGAAGATGATCTATATAAACCTGAAGGTTCCAGGAGGTCTTGGCGGCTCCTACGTGTGGGCGCTGAAAGACGATGATGCAAATGGAACCATGGTGAAAACCATGGCCGCAGGCCTGGGCCGCTAGTCCATAGAGACCTTGGCACCTAGAATGAAGAACTGAAGGCGGGCTGACTAAGAAAGTCAGTCCCCTTCAGTTCTTGTGTCAACGACAGTTATTTGTTAGGCGCCTCGGGAACCGCGTTGACTAGATCACGCAAGGGCTTGATAACTGTGAAGCGGACCAGCGCTTGCGGTTTCTCGGTTTCGTCCAAGACAGCCAGTTTCTCAGCCCTCCAACCCGCAGCCGCAGGCAGTCCGGATGAGAGATAAGAAACCGCTTCGAGACCCATCGTGCCCAGTACGGTGAGCTGCTGAGCTCGCGGTTCGGCCTGGGCAAGGAGGGGCGAGCCAGCCATCAAGTGCAGGAGTCCAGGTTCTGCCGCGATCCAAGCTTTGAAGTTGGTAGTAAGTTCGGCTTCTTGCTGCAATCGGGTCGCGGAATCTTGCAGATAGGCGCTCATGAGCAGCTCAAAATTGTGGCGCGATGGTGGATCGGGGGGAAGAGCGTCAACGAATTGATTGAGTGGCGTGAGTTGATTCGGATGCTGAATGTGTGCGCGCTCGTTGAAAGTAACAGGGGCGAGAATGGAGGCCAGGATATGCAGCGGACCGATCTGTCGGGTTCTGGCCAACTGGCGCAGGCTCGCTGCTTTCTGAGAGATGTGCGTGAGACCTAAAGCTTCCAGTCGCAGCGACTCGACGGTAAGTCGACGATACATGTCGTCTACATTGTCTACGTCACGCGGCGACCAGAGTCGCTCGGCGATGGCTGCGGCACGGGGCCAGATGCGCGAATCGATGTCTTGTGAGGCGGTCTGCTCAGTCCACATACAGGCCTCTCCGCCGAGGATGCGTGCCTGCTCCTCAGGGTTAAGTCCGCTTGCTTGGGGCAACGGATCCACCATGTAGTGTGCTGCGGCAGTGCTCATAAGATTCAAGTAGTAACCAGCGGACAGAATGCTGCTATATCCATTTCTGGCTCCGGTGGCGAGTGAATCGAAGCCGCGCCAGCTCTGAACGACGATGTCCTTGGGCAGGTCGGGATTGAGAATTTCGTCCCAGCCGATCACATGTTTGCCATGCTTCTCAAGAATTTTGAGAAGCCGCCGGTTGAAATGGTTTTGTAGCGCGGCTGTGTCTCGGAGATTGTGTTCGCGCATGAAGGCCCGGATACGCGGATTGGCCTTCCACTGTACGCCGTTGTTCTCGTCACCTCCGATGTGCATGAAGTGATCAGGGAAGATGGCCGCCATTTCTCCAATAAAAGTATCGAGAAATTTATAAGTGCTTTCTCGCGTAGGATCCATCACCGGATCGAAGACACCGAACTCCCGCTCGATGTGGAAGGGTCCGGGCGCGCTGGCGAGATCGGGATATCCGACGAACCATGCACTGGTGTGCCCCGGAATGTCGAACTCGGGTACGACACGAATGCCGCGGTCGCGCGCATAGGCAACAATTTCGCGGGCTTGCTCCTGGGTATAGAAAAGTCCGTCAGAGCCCAACCCAGCGAGTCTGGGGAAAGCTCGACTCTCGATGCGGAAGCCCTGGTCTTCACTAAGATGCCAGTGGAAGACGTTAAGCTTAACAGCGGCCATCCCGTCGAGAGTGCGTCTGATAACGTCGACCGGCATGAAGTGACGTCCGCAGTCGATCATGAGGCCGCGCCAGCGAAAACGTGGGGTGTCGCGAATTGATACTGCAGGAACAAAATAACCAGTCGCATCAGACTGCACCAGCTGTTGCAGAGTTTCGAGACCGCGCATGGCTCCGACCACAGTAGCGGCGTGGAGGCCCACACCCAAGGGCGTGACTTCAAGAGAGTAGGACTCGTCTTCGTCGGCCGACTGGATGGTTTCTCCAGGTCCGTCGACACTGACCACCAGCGCCCCGGATGTGCTGGAGGCTGGCGGAGATGTAGGTATCGAAATGCTAGTCTGAGTTTTTAGGCGATCAAGGCTGCGCGCTATGGCGGCGTCGAGGCGAGCGTCCCGATAGCCGTCCGTGATGGCAGCAAAGGAGGGTGTGAGGGTGAGCCGTCCTTCCCGCGTGGAAAGATGCGCCGGTTGCGGCATCAGGGTGTTGACGAATCTTGGAGCCGGGCTTTGCGGCGGCGTTGCCTGATTCGGTGTGCCGGATAATGCTATAAAACTCGCGAGAATCATTGCGAATATTAGATGCATCATGGCCTCTCTTCGCGGCTACACGGTCCTAGCGCAGGCGTCGGATAAACAGGGTGTGTCGTTCTGAGCGGTAGAAACCAACTCCGTAAATCGTAGCTTTGCCCTTGACCGAATAGATGGTCTGGCGAATGCGCAGCAGAGACGCGCCCGGAGGTACACTAAGCATCTCCGCAATGCTGGCGTCCGCTGATGTGGCATCGACTTCTTCGTCTGCGTATGCCAATTTCGTCGCATAGTCATGCTCGAGAATCGCAAACAAGGAACTTCTTCCTAGAGCGGCCGATGCCAGGCCGGAAAAATCGGCCGCGGGCAAGTAGCAGGTTTCCAGCGCGAACGGCTCTTCCCCTGTAAGCCGGAGTCGTTGGATTTTTAGCACTTGACTGGCTGCCGGCAGCCCAAGCCGGGCCGCAACTTCCGGCTCGCCCTCGATCACCTTTGCCACCAATACCCGGGAGCGCGGAGCCAAACCACGGCTCGACATTTGTTCTGTATAGCTCATCAACTTGTTAAAGTGGATTTTGGGCACGGCAACGAAGGTACCTGCACCGAGCCGGCGTTCGACGATTCCTTCGTGTTCCAGTCCGGCCAGGGCGTGGCGAGCCGTCATGAGGCTCACTTTGTGGGTCTTGGCCAGTTCGCGCTCCGACGCAACCGCATCCCCCGGTTTCAGCCTAGCGGAAGCGATGCGGTCGCGGATCTCGCCTTGGATTCTTTTGTAGGCGGGTGTCCTGTTGCGATGATTTCCAGACATGTTTATTGTTTCCAGACTCTCCTGGACGGCGAGCCGGCTAGGCAAGGCCCCAGGATACGTCAAGCCCCGGGTGCGGTCACTTGCAGCGCCCTATGCTATATAGCTTATTGTGACTTTGATGTAAAGCTCAATTCTTGAAAGGGATGGCATTGATGGTGTTTTCATGAGGACTACCTTACAGAAAAAGGCACCTCCCGTACCGGATGTTGGGTGTGTGCAACCGGATTTGAGCGTCCGCGAGTATTTCATAGCAATTGACGCAATTCCCTCCCCATTCAGAGAGCGTTTTGACCTACAACCTCTTCTCTCTCGATCCTCTTCCGACGAAGGAGGATGAATCGCCCGGCCCTATCCAACAATTTTCTCTGGCCGATTGCTTTTTTCCTCTTGACTACGAACCATCGCGTGCTATATAGCATAGTGCGTTTGGATTAGTGGCTCATTTGTAACGCCCATTTGAGGAAGTCGGTTTGAGGAGGTCCTGTGATGGCGAAATTGACGTGGAACATGCGCAGAGGCTCAACCAGAGATGATTGCGGAGTTATGCAGAGCCAGTCTTCTTCATTTCTAGCGGTCTGCCTAATAATCCTAAGCCTGTCAGCTGCAGGTTTGGGACAAGAGTTGGCGGCAACTCTCACAGGCACGGTAAGGGATGCCAGCGGAGCCGTTGTGGCTGGCGCGACGATGGTGGTTCACAGCGAGGAAACCGGAGCGGACATCCGCTCCGTGACCACCAGCGACACCGGCAGTTTCAATATTACGAATCTTCCGGCAGGCCGGTACACGGTCACCGTCAAGAACAGTGGATTTGAAACGTTCGTGGCTAAAGACGTAATTCTCAACGTCGCGGAAAAACACACACTCGATGTGGGATTGGTAACCGGAAGTGCTAGCGAAACCGTCCAGGTGACGGCGGAAAACGTCGCGATTCAAACAACCACAGCGGAGGAATCGGGGACCGTCACAGGCGAGCAGGTTCGAGAGCTGGCGCTGAACAACCGCAACTTCGAACAGCTCATCCTGTTGCAACCCGGTGTGGCCAATCAATTGCCGGATAAAGTCGGTTTCGGTTTAGCGAACAATACCTCGATTTCGGTGAACGGAGCGCGCACAGGAGCTAACAATTACACGGTGGACGGGGCTGACATCAACGACAGCGGTTCGAACGGAACCTTGCTGAACACGCCGAGCATCGATGCCATCCAGGAGTTCACGCTGGAGCGCAGCAACTACGATGCGGCGTTCGGACGCAGTGGCGGCGGTCAAATCGTAGTTGCAACCAAGTCGGGAACGAATACGTGGCATGGCAGCGCTTACGAATTCAACCGCAACAATTTTTATAATGCGAATACGTTTGGCGGCCGGGCCTCTATTGCGGCCGGTCAGCCGCTTTCGTCCGCAGACACCGTCCCAATTGAGCGCTACAACGACTTTGGGTTCACCCTCGGTGGCCCGCTTTTTATCCCGAAGCTTTACCACCCTCAGAAGGACAAGACATTCTTTTTCTGGTCGGAGGAATGGCGTAAAGCAAACACGCCGGGCCTGAATATTATCAATGTGCCCACCCCCGCGGAGCTTGCCGGCTCTTTCACGAGCCCGGTTAGCGTTGCTCCCGCGGGATGTGTGACCACCGCTGGCGGCGTATCCACCATTAGCCCGTCCTGCTACAGCAAGAATGCCACCGCGTATCTAAACGCCTTTATGGTGAACAACCCGCCGAATACTTCCACGGGACAGCTAGTTACCAACTACAGCCAGTTAAACAATTTTCGTCAGGATATTATACGCATCGATCAGAACGTAGGCGACAGAGTCCGCGTCTTCGGGCGCTACATGGAAGATGTTGTCCCGCAGAATGAGCCGTTCTCGCTCTGGGGGGGCGGGAACTACCCTGGAGTAGAAACTACATCGGTGAATGCGCCCGGTCGCAATCTGGTCGTGAACGCGAGCGCCACGATCTCGCCGAAGGTGGTGAACGAAATCGAATATGTGGACGCGTGGGGTGCGATCAATTCCACTCTCAGCGGAGTCGCAAACTCTCCGGCTTTTCTCAGCCAACTCACCAACAATACCAAGTACGCGGATCCGAACGGTCGAGCACCTGATGTATCCTTCACGGGTGGGACGCAGGCGGTGCCAGCACTTACTGGTTTGGGTAACGGAAGCGCGCCCTACTTTGAGCGCAACATCGACAAGAACATATTCGACAATCTTTCCATCCAGCATGGGAATCACACCATCCGCGCCGGCTTTACTGCGATGTGGATGCAGAAGACGGAAAACGCCTCCTCCGGTTTCGCGACATTCAGTTTCAGTCCCACGAACACCAACCCGGCATTCGCCAACTTCCTGCTGGGGCAAGCGGACAGCTATACGCAACCGAGCAAGGACACGATCCCGCACCTTAGATATGTGAACTTCGAAGTCTACGTCCAGGATGACTGGAAGATCACTCCCCGCCTGACATTGAACGCCGGCGTTCGATGGAGCTACTTCCCATCGCCCACTGACAGCAACAACACTTTGACTAACTTCAATCCTGTTTTGTTCAATCCGGCTAATACTGCGGTCATCGATCCCATCTCTGGAAATATGACCGGAGTGACAGCCAGCGGCAACCCGATAAGCGCAGCAACCTATGCCAATGGACTTATCTTTCCTAGTGGCACAGCTTGCACCACGGCGCAAGCTGTCGCTCCGCAGGTATCTTGCTCACCCTTCGGCAGCCGCGTCAATGCCAACTCCAACAACAATTGGGGACCGCGGCTGGGTCTGGCCTGGGATCCGCGCGGAGATGGCAAGATGGCCGTCCGCGCCGGTTTCGGCATCTTCTATGACCGCACGCTGAATGGTATCTGGGAGCAGAATGCCTTTACCGACCCGCCACTGGTCCAAACTGTGACTGTGAACAACAACGGCAACAGCAACCTGAATTTGTTCGATAACCCTCTTGGTGGGCAACTGGCGGGCCCTCCGCTCGGCCCAAACGGCTTAATCGCAACTGGCACGCCAACCTTCAAGGTGCCGAGCTACATGGACTACAACCTTTCCTTGCAGCAGGAAATCTTGCCCGGCACTGTCCTCGAAATAGGCTATGTGGGTACAAGGGGCACGCATCTGCTGGGTGACGTGGATATCAATCAACCCACGCTGGCCGCACGTTTGGCAAGTCCCGGATCCGACGTGAACGCTATACGTCCATTTGCCGGGTACGGCGTAATTACCGACCGCAATCCCGTCTTCACCAGCAACTACAATTCCCTGCAAGCTTCGTTGAACCACCGCTTCAGCCGGGGCCTAACTTTGCAACTTGGCTACACCTGGTCCAGGCTACTCACGACGAGCCCCGAGGACCGGGCTTTGGCGACATACAATACCTACAACCTGGGGCAGAGCTACGGGCCCTCTACCCTGAACACTCCCCAGATGTTCATCGCCAGCTACGTATACGATCTGCCGTTCTACAGGAACCAGAACGGCTTCGTCGGCAAAGTCCTCGGCGGGTGGGAAATCTCCGGCATCACCACCATCCAGACAGGTCAGTCACTTTCGATTATCCAAGCTTCGGACCCCTTCGGCGCGGTCACCGTGCCGACTTCGGAAGGCGGCTGCACCATCTCGGCCACCACTACTTCTTGTCCACTCTATCCCGGCGGTCTGGGCATGACGCGGTCCGGCAGCACAGTTCAGATCCGTGCCGATCAGATTGGCAATGCCAGCGGTCCGAAAACCGCGGCGGAATTCTTCAATACGGCGGCCTTCACCGACGCAGTGGGCCACTTCGGCACATCCCCAGTGGGCGCAATTTATGGACCCGGATTGCAGGTCTGGGACATGTCGCTCATCAAGAACATAAGATTCGTCGAACGAGTCGCCTTGCAACTCCGTCTCGAGACTTTCAATACGTTCAATCACGGCAACCCCAGTTCGATCGACACAGGCGTGGACGACGGGGCAAGCTTCGGTACCGTCAACGGATGGCACGATCCACGCAATGTTCAGATTGGCGCTAAGGTTAGCTTTTAGCTGGCGTCTAACCGCTACCAGAAGCGCACGCCTCGGCGTGCGCTTTTGCTTCCCGATTGTCGGCAAGGATCAAGAGTTCTTTGCTCAGAGCCTTCAGCGAATCTCGTTCCGCTTGATCGCCTCGGCCCTGCGTTTCTCCTGGATACCAAGCGCAATCTTTTGTTCGTTCGCTGCTGCGGCAGTCTCTCCTAGCTGCCGCAACACACTGCCGAGAACAAAGTGGGCCTCGAAGTAGTTGGGATCAATCCCGATGGCTTTGCGAAGTGGCTCAACCGCCGCTTGGGGATGTTGCAGCGCCAGCTCAGTCTTCCCCAGACCAAACAGTGCCTCGGCATAACGAGGATTCGCCGCCAGGGCTGCGCGAAAATGAGGCTCGGCCTCTGCGGGCCGCGATTTATCCAGGAGGATTAGACCGAGAATACAGTTTGAGACGGGATCGCTTGGAAAGCGTTGTAGTTCTGCACGAAATTCTTTCTCCGCAACTTCGTTCTCACCCTCTCGCCAATATTCAAAACCCAGGCCGGAATGTACGCCCATGAAGTTGGTATCTGCCTGCTCCGCCGCTTGATATTCTTTAATGGCTTCCGGTCGATTCGACATCTCATCATAAGCCGTGCCCATCATGATGTGAGCGGATGCTGAGTTTGGACTCACCTGCATGATTCGAGCGAAGACGTCAGTCAGCGCCTTGTAATCCTTCATCCGCAGGTACGCCTTGCCGAGCATATCGAGGGTCTCCAGATCGGATGGCTCGACGTGATTCGCGCGTTCCAGGTACGCGGCAGCTTCCGGATAACGATCCAGAGCAAAGAGCGAGAGGCCGGCCAAGTCGAGAATCTGAAAATCGTTTGGATATTTTGCCGCCATCGGCCGCAGCAACCGCCACGCCGGCAAATAGCGTTGGGCTTTAAAGTAAGCGATGGCCAGATTGCGTTTTGTCGAAGGGTCGTCAGGGTGAAATTTTAGAGCGTCTTCGTACAACGGGATCGCCTCGGCAGGTCGCCCCATCCGGGCCAGCACAATTCCCAGATTGTTTAGTGCGGCGAGTGAATGCGGATCGATTCTCAATGCGCTCCTCAGAGCTTGCGCTGCAGCCGCGTTGTCGCCTTTGTGCATCGCTTCCGCAGCATGTTCGAGGTAGGCGTGCAGCTGTATTTCTTCGCCATTCGGGGGCGGTGTGTCGGTCGGCACTCGCGTCTGAGCCACCACACAATGGGCGATCAGTAGCCACATTGCATAGATTCTCGCGATCTGCCGGGCGCGGATTTGCACTCGCATACGCCAAATTTTAACCTACTGATCGATATGGCTGTATGTTTTGGATCACGTTCGAGGTATCAGAGAGCCGATCAGACTAGCTTCTATATTTCTAGAGGTTTAATCCCATGGAATTCGCGCGATTCGCTTTCTCGCGTCCGCGCGTATTGACGCTCGACACTTGGAGCATGATCGCTTCCAGGTGTGGGAGGAGAGCGCACATTCTCCAGGCTCTCGGTCTTCGGCCCTTCTCGCGATAGCTGCGCGGGAGCAAAACCCGTTCTTCAGTTCCCCTAAAGTTTCCGTGAAAGCAGACATTCATTGCGGCTTCCGGTGATCTCGGACAGATAACGGGCAAACAGGAAGTTCGTCGCTCAAGGCGCATGATCTTGTCCGTTCCGGACGGTGGCTGATATTGATAGAATCTAAATTGGTGCTCGGCCTGCAGGTCCTGAATCAGCTGCGTTCCGGATGTCTTTTCGTGGAATCTACTGCGTTCCCATGGTACGCGGGCAATTCTCGAAGAAGAGCCCGGGTTCTGCGCCCGGCCGGAGTGAACCTTAAACTGAAAGGACACGCGAAACCTTGTTACGGAATCAGGGCAGCGCCCTCGTACCCACTGCCTGTCGCAACTGCTCCAGAGCCAGCAAGTATGAAGCCAGGGTCTGGCGATAGGCAAGCTGAGTCGCGCGATAGCTGCGCTCGGCATCAAGAAAGTCAAGCAGGCTCACTGCGCCGCGCTGGTAGGCGTACTCGGCGATGTCCCGGTCTTTTTGCGCCACGTCGAGATAGCCCGATCGGTAGAGCTGAACAATCCGGTCGCTGACGCGCAGTCCTTCATAAGCATCGCGCACATCCGTCAGCGCCTGGCTGTTGGTGGCTTTCTCCAGCTCTTGTGCTTGCGTGATAGCGAAGCGCGTTCGCGCGATTTCGCCCTGGTTGCGATTAAAGATGGGTAACGGGATGCTTCCGTAGAAACTGGCAGCGTTGATTCCATTGACGTGCGAATAGTTGCCCTGCACGGTAACATCCTGCTTGCCAATCGCCCTCTGCAGTTCGTACTGGCTGCTGGCCGCGGTTACGCCTTGCTGGGCTGCACGGAGATCGGGCCGGTTCTGCAACGCCTTTAATTGAAAGTCTTCCAGATTTCCCTTCAGGGTTTGGTAGTCGAACGGCCCTGCGACGTCGTAGTCTGGAGAAACGGATTCGTAGCCAAGTAGTTGCCGAAGATCGGACAGAGCCTGGATCTTTGCCAGTTCTGCCTGCTGATAGTCGGTCTCAAACTGCAGAAGTTGTAGTTTGATCTTGAGATAGTCGTCCTCGCTGATCGCGCCTTTGTTGTAGCGCAGCTCACCGAGGTCGACCATTTGCTGAAAGCTCTTCAAATCCTTTTCTGCGAGTTCGAGTGTCGATTCAGCGAGCTGCACGTTCACAAACAGCGAGGCAGTATTAAAGATAAGACCGCGCTCATTGTCGGTCACCAGTGAGCGCGTCTGCGCGGTAATGTCCTTGGCCGCCGCCAGCCGGTGTAGCCGTTTTTTCCCGCGCTCCAACAAATAGCTGAGACCGACATCGCCTTCGGTTGAATCGTGCAGGTATTGCGCGTTCTGGGCGGAATGGTTGAGCGGGAGGTACTCCCAATCCATAAACAGAGACGGGTTGGGCCGCATGTTTGCTGTCATCTCCTCGGCTTGGCTCTGCTGAATCGTGGTTCGAGCCGCCAGCAGGTTGTGGTTGTGCTGGAGCGCCATTTGGATGGCTTCATCGAGCGTGATGCTTGTCGGTCCTGCGCTTTGGGCGAATGCCGGACCGGCCAGAGCGCATGCCGTCATTGCGTAGACAACTACCCCCGCGCTGATCTTCGCTCTGAACTTCCGGAGCAGGAAAAGACTATTCAAGGGACGCCTCCAGTTCCGGAAGTTGATCGCCCTCTCTCGCGATCCAAACATAAAACGTGGGTAATAAGACAATGCTCAAGAGCAGATCGGAAATCAGTCCGCCCACGATCACGATAGCAAAGGGCCTCTGCGAATCCGATCCGATGTCATGCGACAGCGCCGCGGGCAGAAGTCCAAGGGTTGCCACCAGCATGGTCATCATGATGGGGCGAAGCCTCAGCACCGCGCCCTCGACTGCGGCGTCCGGGATCGAGTAACCTCGGGCACGAAGTTGGTTGATGTATTCGAGCATGATGACACCGGTTTGCACCGACACGCCGAACAGCGCCAGCATGCCCACGCCTGAGGACACGCTGAGGTACGTTCCCGTAACCAGCAGGGCCAAGAAACCTCCAGCGCGAGCCAGGCCAACGTTCAGCAAAATGAGCAGGGACCATTTGTAAGAGCGAAACATGGTGTAGAGAATGATGAAGATGACGAGAATCGTCAGCGGGATAATCAGAGCGAGACGCGCTTCCGCTCGTTTTTCGCTTTCATATTCGCCCGACCAGCCGATGGCATAGCCCGGCGGCAGCTTCACTTTCTCGCCAATCCGCTTGATCGCCTCTTCGACCGTGGTGCCCAGATCGCGGCCCCTTACGTTGAACGTTACTGCGAGATAGCGGTTGTTGCCTTCGCGGTAGATGTCGTACGCGCCGTCCTTGACCTCTACGCTGGTCAATTGCGCCAGAGACACTCGCTCGCCGGAGGGCGAAAGCAAACGAACCCTCTCGATGGCCTGTTGAGTATTTCGGTAGGGGGCTTGGTACCGCACCACCACGTCGTAGCGCTGCTCGCCGATCAGCACTTGACTCACAGCATTCCCGCCCACGGCGGTCTGGATGGCGTCTTGTATGTCCGCCATGTTGAGGCCAAACCGAGCCGCCAGGCGGCGATCCACGGTCAAGTCGAGATTTGGCTGGCCAAAATCGCGTAAAAGTTTGACGTCATGCATACCAGGGATGTCCGCCATCACGACGGTGACTTCTTCACCTGTCTGCTCAAGAGTCTTCAGGTCGTCCCCAAAAATCTTGAGCGCAAGCGAGCCCTTGGTGCCCGTCATCGTCTCTCCGACGTTGTCCTCGATGGGCTGCGAAAAGTTCCAGATCGCACCAGGATACTTTTCCACCGCGCGATTCATGGCAGCGACCAGTTCCTCTTTATTGCGATGGAAAACCGGCCTCCACTCGTCCTTCCGCTTTAGGTCGACGAAATACTCCGTGTTACCGAATCCGCCGGTGTCGGTTCCGTCATCGGGACGGCCCACCTGCGAGACAACCGTTTTCACTTCCGGAAACGACGCAAAAACATAACGCTCATTCTTGGTGAACTGTTCGCCTTCGGTGAGACTTGTACTGTTGGCCAGAGTGCCTCGCGCCCAGATCGCGCCCTCATCGAGGTGCGGCAGGAACTCTGCACCAATGATGCCGCCAAAGCCCAGGAAGAGCGTTCCAGCCAGGGCCGCGATGCCAACACCAGCTACTACCCAGCGATGCGGAACCGCCCAGCGCAGCCCTTCGCGGTAGCGTGCAGTCAGGTAATCCATCACCGGGTTGCGCCGTTCATGAACACCATTGCGGAAAAATATGCCCGCAAGCACCGGTGCGACGAGAACGGAAAAAGTCATGGCACCGAGCAGAGCGAGCGCGACCGTCCAGGCCATGGGCCGGAAGAGCCGGCCCTCAACCCGTTGCAGCGTGAAGATCGGCAAATAGGCTGTGATGATGATGGCGATGGCATAAAAGACCGGCCGTTGCACCTCATGCGCCGCCTCACGAATCGCTTCCGCGGACGTCTGTTTTATCGCCCCGGAACCGTTGTTCAGGCGGCTCACGTGTCGAACGATGTTTTCCACCATGACCACCGCGCCATCCACCACCATTCCGAAATCCAACGCACCTAGAGAGAGAAGGTTCGCTGGAATATGGCTCAAGTCCAGCCAGATCGAGGCAAAGAGCAGAGAGAACGGAATTGTGAGCGCGACGATGAACGCGGCCCGCACATTCAAGAGAAACAGAAAAAGAATGATGCTGACCAGAATCATGCCTTCGACCAGGTTGTGCATCACGGTGTGCAAGGTGAAGTGAAGCAGATCGCTGCGATCCAGCATAGGAACGACCTGCACACCGGGGGGCAAGAGGCCGTTGTTGAGTTCGTCCACTTTCTTGTGAATGGCGTCGAGCGTGGGTTGCTCTTCCGCCCCTTTGCGCATCAGCACACCACCTTGAATGACGTCGGGCTCGTCGATGATGCGCCCCTCTTCCATGTGATTGGCTCTCGCCATGTGGCCCAACCGGATTTTCGGACCCTGGGTTACGTCTGCGATATCTTTCACCCGAAGGGCGGTCCCGGTCTGAGTCTTTAGGACGGTCTGCTCGATGTCTTGCACACTGCTGAATAGCCCGAGGGCGCGAACATTCATCTGCTGTAGGCCTTCTTCAACAAAGCTGCCCCCGGCATTGATGTTGTTGTTGGCCAATTGCTGCTCGACCTGTCCGATACTGAGGCCGTACGACACCAGTTTGTTGGGATCCACCCGCACCTGATACTCACGCACCGTGCCCCCGAAGTCGGAAACATCCACCACATTGGGAACGGATTTGAATTGCTTGAGAAGAACCCAGTCTTCGATCGATCTCAATTCCATCAGGTCGTAGCGAGGATTTGTGCTTCTCAGTGTGTACCAGTAGATCTGGCCCGTGGTGCTCCAGTCGGTGCCGATTTGAGGTTGAAGGTTTTGTCCGGGAGGGAGATTGACCTGGGTGAGCCTTTCTAGCACCTTCTGGCGGTTCCAGTCGTTCTCAGAACTGTCGTCGAAAATCATGATCACGAACGACAGGCCGAAAATGGACTCGGACCGTAGAAAGGTCATGTGCGGCATTCCGGACATTTGTATTTCGATTGGAATCGTGACCTGCTGTTCCACCTCCTCCGCCGAGCGGCCCGGCCATTGAGTAATAACCGTCACGTAGTTGTCGGCGATATCGGGATAGGCTTCCACCGGCAGGTTGTGGAACGAGATAGCTCCCCAGCCGGCCAGCAGGGAGGCGATGGCCAGTACTACAAATTTGTTGTTGAGCGCAAAGTCTACTAGAGCCCGAATCATTCCCTGTCCTGTCTGGCTTGCAGATGCGCCGACTCAGCCGCTCTGCACGGCTGCTGATCTGGAATGTCTGGCATGAGCCGCGCCCGCGAGGCTGTGTCGGTTTGCACCTTCCGTTATTGCGCGAGCACGTGATCCAAAACCAGCGCGTTCGTGACCACCGGTTGCCCTGGCTTCAGGCCTGACTTGATTTCCTGCAATTTCGTGTTCTCGGTGAGCACGTCTCCACCGACCACCTCTACGCGGAGAAATTTCTTGTCGGGCGCGGGAACGAAAACAAAATCGCGATCGTGCATGTGCAGTACCGCAGAGGACGGAACAATGGTGTGCATCTCTCTGGTCTGGCCATGGAACGTGGCTCTCACGAACATGCCAAGCCTCATGATTCCGGGGTTCTGCACTTCGATGCGCACCTTGGCGGTGCGAATACTCGGATCGAGGATGGTGCTAATGTTGCTGACCTTCCCCTTGAACGGTCGGTCGGGATACGCGTTCAGGGTGATCTCCGCGATGTCCCCCAGCCGGACCGTAGCCAGGTCATTCTCGTACACATCGCAGACAATCCAAACAGACGAGATATCCGAAATCGTAAACGGGCTGGGCGATGAGTAGGCCTGCACGGTCGCCGCGTTCGTCACTTCCTGATCGGTAATCACGCCCGTGGTGGGCGCAACGATGTCCACGATGCCCATGGGCTTGTCGGGATCGTTGCCCAGGAGCCGAAGATGCTCGGTCGCGGTATCGAGTGTGACCTTGGCATCATCTGCGGTGTCTTGCGCGACCTCGAGGTCTTGCTGCGCGATGGCGCCGTGGGCATACAGGTCCGCGGCTCGATTTAGCTGCTTCCGCGCGAGAAGTTCGTCGGAGACGGCTTTGCGATAGGCGTCGAACCCTCCCGCAACGTCGTCACTGCGAATCGTGAGTAACAGCTGGCCTTTTTGCACTGTGTCGCCGAGTCGCGCGCGAATGGCCACCACGCGGCCCGATGCGAGCGAGACCACTGGAATATTGCGCGCGATGTCGGGCGTAACCGCGCCCGTGACCACCAACTCGGAGGTCGTGGAGTGCTCAACGGCCGCTGCGAGCGGAAATTGTTCAGGATGGTCCACCGCGAACAGGCCGGGATCTGTTCCAGGTACGATGTTCGCCGGCGGAGGTGCCTCAGCCGCCGGGTCTGCATGTGCGCTACAGCCCGTCAGGGCCAGCACGGCCGGCAAAGAGAGGGCAAAGAAAAAACGGAGCAGCCCAACAGGTGCAGTCAGCTGTCGAACGGTGCTCCGGTTCATGTCGCGCATTTTGTCGTCTCTGCCCCCGGTGCTCGCCAAGCTAGAACTTCACCATGATGGCCATCCGAATACTGGGTTCATCCTTGCGCAGATCCGGGGTCCAAAGTCCGCCATGCGAATTCGCGTTGCAGGTCGATTGCGCGAGGCCGAGGTTGGCTCCGTTCGGGTCGATGGGGTTGGAGGGATTTACCGCCCACCCAAACCCGGTCGAACTTCCGTCATTGCAGACATAATCGGCGGGAGAACCGTTGTTGCCGTTCGGAGGCGTTATTCCACCTCGCCCCGTAAAATATGGCTGATTCGCGTGGCGATAACCGAACTCCCAGACGAAACTGATGTACTGTTTTGGCATGTAATAAAAGCTGGCGGAATTGTCCCAGGCCTTATACACCGACCCGGGAAACACCGGAAAATATGGCGATCCGGAAACCGCGTCCGCTCCATTGATCGGTTGCAGCAGCGTCAGATAGCGGCCCGGATTGTCCAGCACACCGCCGCCAAGAGTTACTGCGTACTTGTCCTTTTTGAACCACGTGCGGTCGTAGATCATCCACCCCGCGAAGACCTGCTTGTAGGCTGTGATTTGGCCCGCTGTCTTCTTGTCCCCGAGACAACTCACTCCTCCACCGTATTCACATCCCAGATCGCCGGTGATTGAGAAAGCCATCTTGTCCAGAGTCTTCTCGGGGTGGTCGTAGTACTTGTACTCGACGCTGTTGTCAGTGTGTAAACGTGAGCGGGCGCCGTTAAGACCCAGCGTATCTTCGCCCATGCCGTAGTTATTGAAGACGAACGAAAGATTCGCATTCGGACGGTATAGAATCTGTCCGCCCAGACCGGGCACGTTGCCGTACCTGGCATAGGATTGCCATCCATTGATGATCCAGGGCTCAATCTTCAATTTTTCGGTAGGGAACCATTGGATGCGCAAACCATTGAAGAACCAGGGTGTGTTGGACGATACGTACGAGGGCTGATACGCCCAGTTATCGAAGTTCCAGTAGCTGAAGAGGCCGATGTAGGAAACGAAGATTCCTGCGTCAACGTTGAGCCCGTGATTCACGTTGACGTGGTAACCGCCGTAGGCTTCGCCAAAGTACTTGTACGCGCCACGAAGGTCCCATTGGCCGCGTCCCACGCTGCCGTCATTCCTTGGCGTCGTTACTGCAAACATCCCCCCCAGAGTCAATATCCGGCCGCGAACGTTTTGCCAGTGGAAGTCACCACCGAAGCTGATCTGCTCTACTTGGACTTCATTCGAGCGAAAGATCTCGGTTGATCCGCCTAGCGTGTCATCCTTCGGATGGTTGAAGCTACTGACGTAGTCAGTGTCCAATCTGATTTCCGGGGTGAAGAACTTCGAATCCCACACCGCCTCCTTGTTGTGAGGACTGCCGTTCATCCAGCTCCAGTCGGCAAAGGCAAAAGGCTCGGTCGGCGGTTTTTTTTCAGGCTTAGCGGCTGCGGCGTCGCTTGGCGCTTGTGCAGCCGATACAGCCGGAGCCGCGCTGGTTGTGGCTGGGGCCGGAGCCGCGGCTGCGGCAGATGTCGACGATCCTCCGATGGACAGCGACGCTGGTTCAGTCGCGCCACGGCCTTTCAGTTCTGCTTGCAGTTGCTCGATCTCCGCCTGCATGGCCGCGAACTGTTTCGCGACCGCCGGAGATATTTCCGGATCGGGCGCGGCGGCGGGCTGGGCGTTCACAATTGCCGTGCTATTCGTCGTACTCGTATCACCAGGCACCGGTTCGTGCAGGGCAGCCACTCTCGGCTGATCGTTCGGTTGGGTCTGAGTCTGTGCGTAACAGCACACACCTTGGCCAACGCCGAGACTCAAAACAAGCACCGAAAGGAAGGCCGAAGCCCCTACGGGCTTACGCAATAAAGCTGTCGTGATTTTCAAGTTAGAATCCTCTCCGGTCCGAAGTCCGGTTCTCTTCACTCAATAGCAGTTCGTTCAATCTGACTGAGTGGACAAATCGAATTTCCTGCCGCTTTCCTTCGGGGTCAAATCATCATCACACTCGAAGACTCATAAAGAGTGGGTAAAAAGTTCATAAAGAACGCATAAACCTTCTTAATATGGAACGGCCTTCTTCTCCAAGCCGACGCTCCCGTCTCGTTTCGTGCCTCGATGACGAGTGGCGGCTTTCCCATTTTCCAGTCGCCACCGCAGTCGAAGAGCCGAAAAATGCTTTATGCTTCGTCAAGCATCGGCAGAGACTCCACCAGGCGGGAAGCAAATGGTTCAACGCCCCGAATGTGGGGAGGAGCCTAGACTGGACGGCATGAAGAAGCCGTGAAGATTGAATATTAATAATTCGACTAACTTGGATTAGTTTTGATTGGCAGGATGAAGCGAGCACTTGCGAACTGCCCGCATTCGCCACGCGGAAAGCTTAGTGTGATACCTCACGGGGTACAACTGGTGCCACACGAAGCGGATTGCAGACCTGCGTTGCCAGGTGTCCAGTACCAACAAATTCGGGCGCAAGTGGAGGAACTGTGACGACACGAGCGATACGACGTTGGGGTTCCATAGTGACCTCTGGGACCCCTGATGTGAGGATCGGATTCGAGCCTTGTGGTTTACGTTCGTAAGAGTCAGACAGCAAGCCCGAGTCAGCGCGTGATCCGGGCAGAACCCTCAAAGGCAGCGTCTGGCCCTTTGCTTTCCTCTAGCGAGAAAAACGCCCGAACAGCACAAACACTGTGAGCAAGAAAAGGATGCCGGGCGCAGCCGGCGACTCCCGGCGGCGTAGGTGAAATCCAATTGCCAGGAGCATGATGGTTGAGAGTCCGACTGCAGCCCACAGGCTGACTGACGGAGCAATGTTGGTTGCCATCGGCAGGACGATGCCGATGCCTCCCGCAACCTCAGTGACGCCAATGAAGGCCGCGAGGCCGCGTGTGATGCCGGTCGGTCCCTTCTTCTCGGATTGGGCTTTGAACTTCTCGTAAGCAAACAGCTTCATCGTACCGACAGCGATGAAGGCGAACGCCAGAAGTCCTTGAACGATCCATAGAGTCACATTCATATATGCTTCCTTTCCTTATCTCGATGAGCAACTTGTTGGCCTTGCTCCGCCGACAGGCGTGCAATTTCTTCAGCCACAGCTGCTAGCGATGGACCGGCCCCCTCCCGCGCCTGGTTCTCAGCGTGAATGAATGTCACATCAGTGAGACCGATGAATCCGAGAATGTGACGCAGATAGGGTTCCTGAAAATCGAGCTTCTCTCCCGGAGTACCCTTGGGATAGGCGCCGCCTCGCGACGTGATGACAAACACTTTTTTATCGCTTAGAAGTGCGCGCGCACCACTTGGTCCATAACCAAACGTCTTTCCCATCCTTACCACCTGATCGATCCATGCCTTGAGGGGAGAAGGAATCGCGAAGTTGTACATGGGCGCGCCAATTACGATGGTGTCCGCTGCCTGCAGTTCCTCGATTAACTGGTCGGACGTGGACAGATAACTCCGCTGAGCAGGAGTCAACTGCGACGGGTCCAGGTGGGTCCCACTCCAATCATCGGTGATGTGCGGCAACAGGGTTGTGGAAAGGTCTCTCTGTATGACCTCGCCAGCGGGGTGGTTCTTTTTCCATTCCTCAACGAACTTCGCTGTTAATTTCCGAGTTATTGAACTGGACCGAGCACTGGAATCAATTTGAAGTAGTTTCATGTGCACCTCTTGAGCCGTACGATTCATCCAAACTGATAGAGTAGATGTCCGTGCTGATGGACGGGACCTGCCATTTAGTCCGGATAAATTGTCCAATCGTCCACAAGGGAGGCTGCAGTTGGATCCGCTTACAGATCTGTTCAATACCATGCACGTGGCCAGCGTGGTGCAGGCCCGCTTGGAGGCCACCGCACCCTGGGGTCTTATGCGTGAAGCTGAGGACGCGAAAGAAGGAGTGCCTCCTTCGTCTGCACTCAAGAATTCGCCATCCCTGTTAGCGCATTTCGGCATGGTTTCGCGGGGCAATTGCTGGCTCAGCGTAAGAGGGATGCCGGATCCAATTCCTCTCACGGGCGGAGATTGTTTCCTGTTAGCACCGGCGAGCTCGTACGCGTTGCGGGACAACCCACGCACACGTGCGCGCAGCTTTTGTGAGGTCGCACCTAAGAATCGCAGCAACGTGATCCATTACGGCGGAGGCGGCGCCCCGACCACGGTAATCTCGGGATGGTTCAGCTTTGGCCAGATGAGCGTCAAGCCCCTAAAGCGTTTACTGCCAGAGTTGATACTGGTCAAGGCCGATCAAGCCCAAAGCCTCGCACTGCACGCGACTTTGCAGTTGCTGGCATCGGAAATGGCACAACCAGCACCTGGCTCGGAAGTAATGGTCAACCGGCTAGCGGATATTTTGTTCATCCAGTGTGTCCGTGCCCACATAGCATCGAGCTCCGAAACGTGTAAAAGCGGATGGCTTCGCGCCATCTTCGATCCAAGAATTGGAGCAGTGCTCAATGCAATGCACGAGAGAATCGAGAATCCGTGGACGGTGGAAACACTAGCCGCGGCAGCCGGTATGTCTCGCTCAGCCTTTGCATTGAGATTTAAAGAACTGGTCGGGGAAACGCCACTCGAATACTTGACGAACTGGCGAATGTATAAGGCGACCGGGTTGCTGCAGGAAGATCATAGGAAACTGTTCGAGGTAGCAAACTCTGTCGGCTACGACTCTGACGCGGCGTTCAGCAAGGCTTTCAAACGTGTCTTGGGTGTGACACCAAAACAATATCGACGAAATGCCACAGAGTCGCATCGAAATTGAAGCGGATGTGGCTCGTGAGCGAACGGTCGGCCACACGGAAGTAATCGAAACGGGAGTCCACGGATTAGAAGTGGGAAGTCGACTTTGCTCCTGTCAACTTCTGAGTCGCCCGTCATCCGTTCCGAATGCTGAACCGGCATTCATGCGTGAAGAGCGATCGTTGCCGCGGCGAAAAGCATGAACGTGACCTCGATCTCCTGACCAGCTGCGCGTTTGTCGAAAACAATCCTGAGGCATTAGTTCCAGGTTGCCCGTCAGCGCTAAGTGGGAAGTTTCTACAACATAAGCGCTACACTTCGTGACAAGGCGAGGAACTGCCATGGAGAGTCAGCGGAGATTCTCCACCAGATACAGATCGGAAGAATACCGGGGGGAATAATATGCGTAATACTTCAGATCGGGCGTGACCACGACTGATTTTCCTTTGCGTTGAACGCTGAAATACAAGCGTTTCCACGCCTGGCGCTGCCCGCTTGCCAGATCGACCACGGTGAGGATGACGTCTTTGCTGCTGCTGTCGCCGACCAATAATGACCGGCCGCCATTGACGAACCGGATCGGAGACTCAGCGGCGAGCGCTCCCATCGCTGCAGTCGGCCGCGCCGCTGCCCGTGCGATACAAAGAGATTCCTCCGCCTTCCTCGTGCAGCGCGATGATGGTTCCGTCCGGAGATAGAGTCGGATCTGTGGATTGGTGGAGGAATGGTCAGAAGCCGGGGCGGACTGCCGGCCTGCGTCATTCTGTTCAGGCTTCCAACCGAACGCCGATCCAAGCAGGGCAAGGCCGAGCGCGAGTGCCTGCAGGCGCGTCATGACCGCAGGGTATCGTCGGTGCATTTCGATCGGATTCTCATGCCGTGCTTTTGACTCTCTTTCAGGAGCCGCTTGCCGAAAGCTAGAACTGTGAAGTATATTGCGAACGATTCCATTTACTTTCGTTTTGTTGAGATTGTTAAGAGAATTTGCGGTAAATCATGAGGCCGGGCCATGTCGATCAAACTAATTGTGTCCTATTGCTTTTTTCTAGCCGCTCTGGCGCGGCCTGCCGGGCAGAGTGCAGCGCCGCAACCAGACCAATCGCAGGGGCAAATCGGCTACAAATCCGCCGCCGGAGCGGATGAGAAGAAAACCCTGCTGCTGAAGGACTTCCATCCGGTTTCGATGCTGCATGCACCGGCCCACAACGTGGACCGCGCCAAGTACTACGTGATTGATGTTCATAACCACGTGAACGATGCCATGCGAATCGACGACCACATGGCACCCCGGCGCGTGGTGGAGATCATGGACAACACCAACGTCAAGACAGTAGTGATTCTCACCGGCATGTGGGGCGACAAACTGCAGCAGGTGATCGACGAGATGGTCAAGCCGTATCCCGGACGCTTTATAGTCTTCAGCCAGATTGACTTCAGCAAGATCGATGATCCCAACTACAGCCAGGAGATGGTGGCTCAGCTCGACGATACCGTGGCGCGAGGGGCGCGTGGTCTGAAGCAATTAAAGGACCTTGGCTTAGGCGTGCGCGACAAATCGGGGAAGCTGATTGCGATCGATGACCCGCGCCTCGATCCCATCTGGGAGGAATGCGGGCGACTGGGTATTCCAGTCTCTATTCATTCGACCGATCCAGAAGCGTTCTTTCGTCCTGTCGACAACACCAATGAGCGATATGAAGAATTGACCGAGCATCCGGATTGGAGTTTTTACGGACCTGAGTTCCCCACGAAGGAATCGCTCCTGGCGGCACGCGACCGCATGTTCGCCAAGCATCCGCACACGACGTTCGTCGCGCTGCATATGGCGAATTGGCCGGAGAATCTCGACTATGTCTCCCATCTGCTCGACACTCTTCCCAATGTGATGGTCGAGTTCGGAGCACGGGAAGCCGAACTGGGCCGCCAGCCTCGTCGCGCCCGCGAATTCTTTATCAAGTATCAGGACCGGATCATGTTTGGCACCGATAACGGCATGGACGAAGCCATGTATCGCAATCATTTCCGGTGGCTGGAAACCGGAGATGAATCCTTCGATTATTGGGGATACCCGGGACAAGGTCGCTGGGAGATTTACGGAATGGAGCTTCCGGATTCAGTATTGGAAAAGATCTATCACAAGAACGCAGAGAGAATATTTGGGCAATTCCGTGGTGAAGCACTGGCGCGAGGGAAATAGACTGCTCAGCCAGAATTAGACCAGGGTTACCTGGATTCCAGCCTTCTTTAATGCGGCGAGATCCGGTTTCGAAATACCCCGGTCCGTAATCAAATGGTGCACCCCCGAGGGGGGTGCGATCGAAGATAAGGTGCGGCGCCCGAACTTGCTGGAGTCGCACACCGCCACCACAACCCGGGCCACATCCATCATTGCCCGATTGACTTTGGCCTCGAGCAGATTCGGTGTGGTCAAACCATGTTGCACGTCGAAGCCGTCCACGCCGAGAAAAAGAATATCTCCGTTCAGTCGCCGCAGCGTCTCTTCCGCAATCGGGCCCACGAGCGAGAATGAGTTCTTCCTCAGAGTCCCGCCGGTTAGGATGAGATCGAGCGAGGAACCGGAGAGTTCGGCGGCGACATTTACAGCGTTGGTGATGACGGTGAGGTTCTCAAACTTACGCAGCGCCCGTGCGATCGCTGTAGTAGTGGTCCCGGAATCCAGAATCACCACTTGACCCTCCTGCACCATATGGGCGGCGGCAACCGCAATCTTCAGTTTTTCCTTGCGATGGAGCTTCTCCTTCTCCCGTAGAGTCGGGTCTTCCAGTGCACTCTCGCGCGCGGGTAGGGCCCCGCCGTGGCTGCGGTGAATGCGGCCATGGGCCTGCAAAGCATCCAAGTCCTTTCGGATAGTGACCTGGGACGTTCGGAATCGTTTTGCCAGGTCGACGACCAAAACGCGGCCGTCGCGACTCAGAATGTCCAGGATGTGTCGACGCCGTTCTTCGTTCAGCATTGCTCCACTCAGCAGGACTCGCTTTCAAATTGACGCGCTCATTCGCACGTTCTCGCGACATTCTCTTTTACAGTGGCCGGGCTGATTTGTCCATGCCAGCTTCCGCTGGTTCAGAAGGCAACATTTTACGCTTGACACCCGAGGCGGTACGAAAGTAAAAGTTATTAAACGCAATGATACGAAACCCAATCCGTCTTGGGTCTGTTCTGTTCCATAACGCTGGTCTCGGGCGTTGGCGAGCGTCAGGCATTACCCGGGCCTTGGCTGCTTCCACGACGATTGCCTTGGTGGTGTTATCCCCATTCCTGCAGGCGAGCCCCGATACGGCGGAGCAGAACTGGACCCATTACGTGCGCATCGGCGCGTATGGGCTACAGAGCGATAATGCAGACCGGATCGTCCGAAGTGCGCAGGAAGACGGCGTGTTTGGCATCGAGGTCGACAACGATATACCGGGCCGCTACGAGAGCTTTCTCAACCCGGAGGAAAAGCTGAAGGCAATCCGTGAGGTGGCGGAAAGGGCGCACGCAGCGGGCAACCGCGCATTTGTCTACATCGCCGGAACTGAGTGCATTACGGCCAACGCCGACAAAACTCCACACACGCTCGCCAAAGATCATCCGGACTGGCTTCAGCGGAAGATCAGCGGAGAACCCGCGGTCTTTGGAGGCGGCACCGCTTTCTGGATTGCGAAAGGGGATGAGGATGTGTGGGTTAGCCCCTACGCGCCGGCATGGCGGAAAACTTACATGGAGCGTGTAAGGCAGATTGCGGCCACGGGAATCGATGGAATCTACGTCGACATTCCGTACTGGATGACGCACTTCGATGGTTGGGAAGACACTTGGGCGAGTTTCGACGACTCGACGGTTGCGGCCTTCCGAAAAGAAACGGGCCTTGATGCGAAGAAGGACGTCAAGCTGGGAGACTTCTCCGACCGCAATTTTAGAAAATGGGTCGATTTCAGAATTCAAACGATCACCGATTTCATGCAAGACATTGACCAGAACGCAAAGGCTGTGAATCCCTCAATCAAGACGATTTCCGAGATTTACCCAGGCATTGAGGAAGAGGCCGTGCGCGTTGGGGCTGATGTTTACAGTTTGTACGCGGTGGTCGATGCCATTGCCCATGAATATGAATTCGGCAGCGGTGATCACATGGCTTCGTCCAGAACCGCGCTGGATTGGTTCAATTACCAAGTGGGAATGCACTCGTTTCGCGCCTTCGCGCAGGGTAAGGCAACTTGGATACTGAACTACTCGTGGGATGGGGACAAGAAGGTGGATCGGCGGGAGGCTATGATGAATCTGGCAGTCTCAGAAATCATGACGGGATCAAATTTTTGGGATGCGCCAGGACATTCGATGGCGGGATCGAACGATTCGGCGACCCGAACGCGGATTTTTTCCTGGATTAAGGGGCATGAAGACACGTTCTACCGGCCGCGGACAACTATCGCCCCCATCGGTGTTTACTTCTCTCCCAGCACTCGAAATTACAACGCAGACGAATTCATCCCATCCTACCGCGGAATTCTCATCCTTCTCATGCAGCAGCACCGTGAATTTCAGGTTGTCACCCCGCGCACGCTTTCGGTGTTTCAGGGGCACACTTTGATTCTGCCTGACGTGCGGGTGATCAGCGAGAGCGAAAGGGCGTGGTTTCGTAAATACGTGGATGGCAATAAGACGCTGGTCATCACAGGAGAAGATGCTACTCAGCTTGGTTCTCCATCCAACGTGCTCCGGTTCAGTAAATGCCCGGGAAAGGATTATTACGCGGCACTGCAAAAGGATGTCGACGAAGTAAACCCTGAGCGAGAGCACGAATTTATCGAGAACCTGAAATTCGACGCTTCGGTTCGCGTGGTTGCTTCCCCTATGGTCGCCACGTCAATCTCCCAGGTCGACGGAAAGCCCCACGTATTTTTTTCGAACTTTGCCGGGCTGAAGGGTGGGGTGAATCCGATTCAAACGCCACAGAGCGGTGTCCAAGTCACGGTGTCAGGTACAACCATCGGGCATGGATACTTTCTTCCCTTTCTCGGAGAGGTGCAGCTACTGAATGGCACTCCTGGTGACGGCGGTGTCACGTACAAGCTTCCTGCGATCGAAAAGGGCGCGGTATTTTGGTATGAGCCGTGACGGCGGAATGCCAGCCCCGAAGTAACGCAGCAGCGAAAGTATTGAATGGAGGATTTTGCGGGTGAATGCTCTTGCTGAATTATTAAATCTTCCGAACAGCGAGAAAACCGCTCGCGGGCTGGCCTATACCCCTGCGGAAATCGCGCAGCAGCCCGATGCCTGGCTGTCTACCTTCGAACTATTCCGGAGAAGGCAGGCCCGGATCAAGGAATTCCTGTCGCTCGCGGGAGTCGGAGCAAGTCCGGATTCCAGGCCAACCGTTTTCCTGATCGGCGCCGGGACGTCTGACTATATTGGGCAATCTCTAGTTTATGTTCTAGGCAAGTGCTGGCACTGCGACGTGATCGCGGTGGCGAGTACGGATCTGCTGACGCACATGGATGACTTGATGATTGCTGGGAGGAGATATCTCTGGATTTGGTTTTCGCGTTCGGGAGACACGCCCGAGGGAGTTGCGGCATTGGAGGCTGCTCGGGAGTGTCGTCCGGACATTCATCACCTCGTGATCTCGTGCAATGCCAACGGTCGAATGATCCGCGAAAGCGCAGAGGTAAGGCGTGTATTAGGTATTTGCTTAGATGACGACGTGAATGACCGCGGATTGGCCATGACCAGCTCATTCTCCAGCATGGTGATCTTCGGCCAGTGTCTGGCGCACGTTAACGATCTCGACAGGTATGAGGAAATTCTGTTGCAACTGGTGCAGGCGGGCAGAAATTTTCTGCCGACCGCCGCAAATTGCGCGTCGGCGTTAGCGAAAGAAGCGTACACGAAAGCTTGCTTTGTCGGTTCAGGACCCCTGAAGGCAGTGGCGCGGGAGTCTGCTCTCAAGCTGCTCGAGCTGACTGCGGGAAAGACCTTGACTCTGTCCGAGTCGGGGTTGGGCCTTCGCCATGGTCCCATGGCGGCTTTGGATCAAGACACGCTGTTCGTTTGCTTTCTTTCGGGCAATTGGCGCACACAGCAGTACGAGCGGGATTTGCTGGAGGAGATCGGGGAAAAGCGGCTGGTCAGGTCCAGGATAGTTGTGGCCGGGGGCGAAATCTCGGACAAAGACTCTTTCGCCGAATACTATCTGACGCCGATTGCGCCAGGCGATATAGGCGATGACTATCGCGTGGTGGTGGACGTGATGTTTGGGCAACTGCTGGGTTTGTTTTTTTCGCTGCGGTGGAATCTGCGGCCCGACTGTCCAAGTCCAAATGGCGCCATCAGCCGAGTGGTACAGCATGTCAAGATTCACCATTGACCGAGTGTACGGTCGCACTTTAGAACGCGAAAGGAGCACTCAGTGATCGAGGTCTGTGTTGTCGGGGAGCTCAACCTGGATCTGATTCTATACGGGTTGCCCAGGGATCTGCCGCTCGACAGAGAGTTGCTGGCCAGCGGACTTGCATTCACGTTGGGAAGTTCCTCGGCGATCTTCGCGCACAACTTGTGCGTGCTCGGCACGCAAGTCGGTCTTATATCGAAAATTGGTGGTGACCCCCTCGGAAAAATCGCGGTAGAACGGTTGTCCGCCGCGGGTGTTGACACCAGCCACGTTAAGCAAGGAGTCAGCAAGACATACACCGGGCTCACGGTTGTGCTGCCTCATGCCCAGGATCGCCATATGTTGACGTATCCGGGCACGATGTTCGAAATGCAGTATTCAGACATCGACATGGACTACGTTCGTGGGGCCCGTCATCTCCACCTCGGCTCCTTCTTTTTGCACCGTGCGTTGCGGCCCCGAATTCCAGATTTGTTCCGGCAGGCGAAGGAAGCAGGTCTCACCACGTCTCTTGATACGAACGATGATCCGGAAGATCTATGGGGGAAAGATCTGGAGGCAGTCCTGAAATATGTCGATGTGTTCCTTCCAAACGAGCGAGAAGCAAAAAAAATAACACGGACAACGGATCCTTCACAGGCGATTGATCGGCTGGCCGAGCTTGTCAAAGTAGTCGTGATGAAACGCGGCTCGGGATCCGCCATTTGCCGCGCGGGAGATGAGCATTGGAGTCTGGCGCCCCCGAGCGTGAACATCGCCGATGACGTCGGTGCCGGCGATACTTTCGATGCGGGATTTATTTACTCGTTTTTGCGGGGGAGGTCACTGGAAGACTGCCTGGCCTTCGCCAACATCGCGGCCGCGTACTCGGTAACGAAAGAAGGAGGTACGGAGGCATTTCGAGATCGTACGGAATTGCTTGGCTTCATGCGCCGGCAATGGGCTTTGATGGGCAGAGAAACTTTTTTTATGAATGAGTAGGGCAGGACGGGCAAGTGGAGGTTTTCATGACCAAAACGGCAGGTTCCGACGATTTCCATTTCGGTGGATTTCTCAACAACCGGCGGACCGGCGTGCGCGCCCGAGAAAACGTCAGCTACATGCGAAGGAGACGGAGGATCCTCATGAGACCGACTGGACGAGTTCTCTCTTGCATTCTTGCGGCGTACTTCTTCGCAGGCGTTGCGACGTCGGCGGTCGCACAGGGCAGTTACCGGGCACAGCTTCGTGGCGTGGTCTCTGATGCAACGGGAGCGGTGGTTCACGGTGCGACCGTAACTATTACGGACACAGGAACCAATATTTCCAGTGTCGCCCGCACTGACGACAAGGGCGAATACTACTTCACCGGTTTGCGGCCATCCACATATTCGGTAAAAGTTCAGATTCCTGGTTTTCGAGCGGCAGAGCGAACGGGTGTGGTACTTGCCGTCGATCAGGAAGGTACGCTCAATTTTACTGTGACTCCCGCGGGTGCGAGTGAGAAGGTCGAAGTCACGACAGCCGCTCCGCTGTTGGACACGGAGAGTGCGACATTGGGTACCGACATTACCAGCGAGTACGTGAAGGAGATCCCTTTAATCAACCGCGATTTCTTCGGTTTGACCTTCCTGGCCGGAGGTGTGACTGAGGCGGCTGGTTCGGGCACGCAGGATAATTATCCCTCTGGGACGAATTTCGTTTCCAACGGACAGCGCAATGCGACGGCCGAGATAAGGATCGATGGCGCATTGATCAGCGCGCCGGAACAGGGCGAGGGCGGAAACTCCAACGTCTACTACGAGCCGCTGGTAGAAAGCGTGCAGGAATTTAAGGTTGAGAACAACAGTTTTTCAGCAGAGTTTGGCAACAACGGCGGCACGGTCGTGAACATGGTTCTGAAGAGCGGAACCAATGCCTTCCACGGCAGCGGTTGGTATTTCCTACAGCGCCCGCAGATGGACGCTCGCGATTTCTTTAACCCTGAACCCAGTCCCAAACCAGATAGCAAGCGCGACCAGGGAGGCTTTTCAATCGGCGGGCCGATCCGGAAGAACCGAACTTTCTTTTTTGTCGATTTTGAAAAAGTTCGCGCCAACAATGGGTTCAACAATGTTGCGACTGTGCCGACCTTGGCGGAGCGAGCGCAAAACCCCGATTTCTCAGCGACGGCGACAAACATTTACGACCCAACGACCTGTGGGAGTCCGTGCGTGTCGAGGTCGCAGGTCGGCGTTAAGAACAACGGGCCGTTGAACGTCATACCTGCAAGCGAGGTCGACCCCATTGGGCGGGCTATTCTCAATCTCTATCCGCAACCCAACCTGCCGGGAGAATTTAACAACTACCTATTCAGCGGCGTAGCACACGCACCGGATTATCAGTTCGACATCAAATTGGATCATCAGATTAACGACAAGCAGCGCATTAGCGGCCGCTACAGCCGAGAGACATCCAATTATTACACTCCATATATTCTGGGAGACGGCTTCGATAACAACGGAACCGGAGACGGAATCGCAGGCAGTCCCACGAGGGCGCAAAACGGCTCGCTCGAATACACCTGGACTCTCAATCCGCGCATTGTCTGGACCAACCGTTTTGCGGTGGACCGGGTGCACGAAGCGGAAACGACGAATATTCCCACGATTTCCAGCTTCAACGCCGCGCAGCAGGCAAACGGGCTTCCACCATTGCCGGCAGTGTTCGAGCAGGCCAATGGGTTGGACCGAATGCCGGCGTTCTACATGACGGGAGCTGCCCTCGCGTCGGATGCATCGACCACTGCCGATCTTTTCGACCAGTGCTGTGTGAACACGACCTTCGCGCACACTCTGTATAGTTATTCGTCTCAGTTGGTCGTTTCCAAAGGTTCGCACTTGATCAAGATCGGCGGCGAGCAGAGACTTTTCTACAACAACTTCTTCCAGCCGCCGGATCCCACCGGAGCCCTCAACTTTTCGGATTACACTACGTCGCCGAGTCCGAACAGCGAGACCGATTCTAACAACAATCTTACGGGCAACCCATTTGCCAGCCTTCTTTTCGGCTACGCCGACAATATCAATCCTTTTTCTTCGGAACCGACTTCGCTCATCGTGTATCCCTCGGTGGCGAACAAGTCGGCCGAGACCGGGTTTTATGTCCAGGACGATTGGAAAGTGAACTCGAAGCTCACACTGAACCTCGGCCTGCGGTATGAATGGAGCACGCCGTACAACGAGCGGTACAACCGGATTGAGTTCAGCAATTTCACGGCTGACACTGGCGTCGGCATCAACCTCGCCAGTGGGGGTGCGACGAGTGCGCAGGCGGCGATGCAAGGAATTGGATTGAATCTACCGTCCTCGGAGGAACTGTACGGCACGACGGAGTTCCCTACTTCCAGCATGAGAAGCGTTCCAGCGTACCGCAAAGACTTTGGACCGAGGCTGGGTTTTGCCTACGGGATCGATTCGAAAACGGTCGTGCGCGGCGGGGTGGGAATTTATTTTGGAATGAGCCCGGCCACAAATTTCCAATATCCGGGAACCGCGTTCCGCGAAACCGCCACGATGTTCTTTACGCAGAACAATTTTGCGAGCCAAAACGCGACTCTGGAAAATCCGTTCCCCAACGGATTTAGCGGTCCGCAGGGCACAGAGTATGGTGCACTGGCGAATTGGGGATACGCTAACAATAACGACCTGGGCACGAGTGCGGCGCGGGACGCCGACATTTACCAGTGGAACCTGGGAATCCAGCGCGAATTGCCTAGCCAGATCGTCATCGGCGTGGACTACGTTGCCAACCGGGCCACCCATCTGCCCTGGTCCGGGACGAACAACCGGGACTTCATGCCGTCGACATTGCTGGCGCAGATTTCCGCCGCTGTGACCCCCACCGATCCGACTTGCTCGGCAGATAGTTGCGTGAGCAATTTTCTGCAGACGCTCGTGAATAATCCGTTCTTCCCCATGTTCAGTACCCCTTGCACTCCGGCGCCGTCCGCCCCATGCTTCAACCAGCCCGATGCGCTCTACACCACTCAGCAGATTCCATTGGGGTATCTGCTCAATCCGTACCCTCAATTTACCGGAGACTTCGAAGGCCTGATGCTGGAGGAGGCGAATTCCTGGTACAACGCGATGCAGATCCGCTTCCAGAAGCGCACGACGCACCACGTCAGCTTCGAGGGCAACTATACCGTGTCGAAGTCGACCGACGATTCCTCGGCAGGCAGGAACAACTTTGTTGGCTCGCTGAGCGCCGGCATGCCGCAACAGCTCGACCGTCTGAACTTGGAGCACAGCATCAGCGCTAATGACACGCCGCAGCGGCTCGCGGCCGCCGTGGTCGTAGACATGCCGGTAGGCCGCGATCAATGGATTGATGGCAATATGAACCGCGCACTCGACGCCGTCGTTGGCGGCTGGTCGATCGCCACCTTGATCACGGAACAGTCCGGTCAACCCATGGCGATCTCGGATACGTTCGGGCGGCTGGCGAATGGCAGCCAGCGTCCCAGTGTCGTTTGTCCCCAGCTTAAGAGTGGTATGAGCATGAAGGACGTTGCATTGAATTCGCAACAGAACTCGGCAGCCGAAAGCGCCGGCCTTTCCCCCGTTGCCGCCTTCTTTAATGCGAGCTGCTTTGCGGACCCAGGTGATCAGAACCCAGGCAATGCTCCACGCTACTTTTCCGGCTTGCGGGTCAACGGCATCCACAACGTGGACCTGAATCTTTACAAGTCTTTTGTACCGAAAGAAGGCATGAAGGTGGAAGTGCGAGCTGAGATATTCAACCTCGCCAATCATCCGCGCTTCGCAGCGCCGGACACCGGTCTTGGGGATAGTACGTTTGGCACAATCAGCTCGGATGCGAATGGCTATCTGCCCAGGTATTTTCAATTCGGCTTGCGGTTCGAGTTCTGAACTGCGGACTCGCTGCTCCCGAACCCGGCGCCTTTGCCGTGCGCGAGATGATGCGAAAGCGCAATTAACATTTTCCTTATCATGGTCCCAAAAGTGACCATCGCACCGCCTACGTTGATTCGGGTGCTGTTCCTATGCAGCAGAAACAGTACAGTGAAGCTGTAGCCGCCTTTGCGCGTGCAGTGGAATTGGATTCTGCTCAGCCCGCCGCGTACTATCGACTAGGACACGTATCGGGCGATGGGGAACTCAGCGGCCGCGGATGAATCAGTGCAGGATGATTACCCCATCGCGCAGCAGAATTGTTCTCCCCGCCTCAGCATCGGCAAGGAGAAACCATGACCCTGCGCATTGCCAAGGTGCTGCTGGTCTTTGCGGTGGCGGGCTTCTATTCATTCGTCGTTCTCAACAATACGACGGACTACGAATCGAACTACCAGTTTGTGCGCCACGTTTTGATGATGGACTCGACCTTACCCGGCAATCGCGGGATGTGGCGCGCTCTGAATTCGCCGGCGTGGCACATTTTTTCTTATGCCTCGATCGTCGCGTGGGAGACCATTACGATGGTTCTGTGCTGGTGGGGCGGACTGAATCTGGCGCGAGCTTTGCGGAGACCTGCGGAAGCGTTCAATCAGGCCAAGCGGGTCGCAATTACGGCGCTCACATGCGCTCTCCTCATGTGGTTGGTCGCCTTTCTCAGCTTAGGCGGCGAGTGGTTCCTGATGTGGCAGTCAAAGACGTGGAATGGCCAGGACGCGGCCTTTCGCATGTTCACCATTATCGGCATCGTGCTGCTGCTGGTGGCGCAACCAGAGAGCGAGGGGCAGGCCTAGCTCTCGGCGACTCTCAGAGATCGTTGCGCGCGCCAGGCTTCGGTGGTTGTCGGGTATAAACAAAGAGGCTCAACACCAACAGGGGCATACGAATGGCAATTGGAAGCAGGCGCAGCGAGGCGAGGATCAATGCAGTGGTTCTGGATTACGGCGAGGTGCTCTGTCATCGAGCATCGGACGAGGAATTCGATCGCCTGGCGAGAGTATTCGGCGCAGAGGGAAATTCATTTCGTCCGACGTGGGAAAAGAACCGGGGTGCGTTCGATCGGGGAGATTTGACAGCGGAAGCCTATTGGACCGCGTTGGCGGAAGACTCTGGCATAGGAATCGATGCCGAGCAACTGGAGCAAGTGTACAAATGGGACATTGAGATGTGGGCAAATGTGAACGCGCAAATGGTAGCTTGGCTGGGGCAACTCCGTCGCGGAGGAATCAAGACCGGACTTCTTTCGAATATGCATCCGGCCATGATTGATTACATGCGCGAAAATTTCGACTGGCTGGATCTTTTCGACTTCAGAACATTTTCCGCGGAAGTTCGCTTGATCAAGCCGGACGCTGCCATCTATGAACATACGCTGCGAGGGCTCGGGGTTAAGCCCGAGGAGACGCTCTTTGTGGATGATCGCGAGATCAATGTGCAAGCGGCGAGAGATCTCGGAATTTGTGCGGTGCGGTTTCGATCTGTGGAGGATCTTCGGAAAGATTTGGACGCGATGGGATTTTCCATCTTGCCGGTTGTGTAAGAACGCGAGGAGAGGCGTGCTGTAAGTTCAGGGCAAAAGCAAAAGTAGCGGGCGAGGACGCCCGCTCTACACGGCGCCGGTCATGAATTATGACCGGCGCCGTTTTGCGGTTACTGAGCTGGGGTTCCAGCGGCCGTGGGTTGGACGTTCGTTTTGACCTCGGCGTTGACTTCGGGAGCAGCGATGGGATTCATCTTGACCGTGGCCAGGATTTTTTCCAGGCGCTGGAAGACTTCATCGCGGTCGATGCGTTTTGTGGTGGTTTCTACCGCGGATGCAGTGTCGGGTCCAGTGGTTGCGACTTTCAGAGCGAACTCATAGCAGGCGCCGTTCTGGAAGACGTGATAATACTTCGACACTTCCTCGCGTGGTCCCTGAGTGGCATTGGTTTCGGCGGATTGGAGTTCCATGTCACCGATCATCAATTTGGAAATGGGCGCCGTCGAGAGCTGAGCCTTGGCCTGGACGGCGGGATTGGCCGGAACCGTGGGATCCGGCTGTGGGACGGAGAATTCCCCGCACTGCTCGGCGCTAAGAGTTTTGTTCACGCTGACGTTGAAGAAGGCCGAGTCCAGGTCCGAGTTGGGATAAGTGGACTCGGGAAGGGCGACGGCTGCGAGCGCGACTCCACCGGGTTGTACGAAGTCCATAGGAATGGGGCTGGACGAGACGAGTTCAGTGGCGGCGTCGCCGGTTTCGAGCGCATACTTGCGCGGGTACTCAAACGAAACTCCGAAAGTTTTGTCAGTGTACGTTACGGTTGCTGGAGCTTTGCGAACAACTTTCTTGTGTAACGCTTTGGTCGTGGCTTGCAACACAGGCGGCGCCGGGCTGGGCGCGGGACCAGTTGTAACCGGCTGCGTGATTGGGGGCTGGCTAGTCGAGCTTACTGGTTTGGGTTTGTCGCTGGAGCATCCGACGGTCAGGGAACAAGCGATCAGGAGCCCGGCGAAAATCAGAGTGCTGGTGGTTTTGTCGAAATTGGTTTTGTCGAAATTGGTTTTACCCCAGGCAACGGAGTCGAGGGTTGATGGGGCGGTGCGAAACGGCTTGGAGCGGAACAGGTTGATACGGGTCATGGTTGGTCACCTCCTGCTGCTTAGCAGCGCACTGGAAGAGTGCAAGGAATGGGCCAATAGTGCGGGCGCTGATTTTACGGAGGTTAGAAAGGAGCGAGATGTTTGCGGTCGTGGTGAGGCGGACACTATGTGGGGCGGGGGACACGGCTTGGATGGGCGATTTTCGAGTTAACCAGCTCGGGCTGGGCCCGACAGCCGAGGGCGGCTGTCCCACATAATCAATTATTGAATCTTCTAATTGTGATCACGCGCTTGCGATGCGGCGGATCAGGTCTACCTGTTCGGACTTGCTTTCGGCGCCGATGGTGAAGGCGTCGAGGACGCCGAGCGACAGCGCATATTTGATCGCTTCATCTTGGCGGTTGCGCAGGTCGCCCTGGCCAAGAACCTTCATGCCGATCACGGCTTTTCCCGCAGCTTTCATTTCGCGCAGGACGCTGACTACAGTTTGAGGGTCGGCGTCCATGTGCGAGCCGATGGGATTGATGCGGGCTAGATCGACCTCCACCCACGGAGACGTGGCGGCGGCGCGCAGCGCCTCGATGCTGTGACAGGAACAGCCGTGGGCGCGGATGATTCCCTTTTGCTTGGCTTCGGAGAGGATGTCCATCACGCCTTTGAAACGGTCGGTCCAATCGGCTTCGGTGACGCAGTGCATGAGGCAAATGTCGATGTGGTCGATACCGAGCTCGCGGCGGAAGCGGTCGAGATCGGCGCGGGCGGTGGCGGGATCGCGCGCCCAGGTTTTTGTCAGCACGGTAACTTTGTCGCGAGATACGTGCTTGAGCGCTTCGGAGACGTGAGGATGGCTTCCGTAGGAATCAGCGGCGTCGAAGAAGCGCAGACCTTGGTCGTAGCCGTTGAGAAGAAGATCGGAAAGTCCTTTGACGCCGAGCGCGGTCTGGTTGGAGTGATGGCCAGAGCCGACGGTGCCGGTGCCCATGGCGAGTCGGCTGGTCTGGATGCCGGTGCCGCCGAGGGTGACGGTGTCGGAGGCGGTGAACTTCGACAAAAGAGGTTGGGCGGCGAGAGCGGCGAGCAGATTTCTCGAAGTCAGCTTTTTCGCGGCAAACCAAGTGGCTCCGAGGGTGGTGGTTGAGCGAATGAGGAAATCGCGGCGATGCATGGGACCTCCAATGCGGGTTTCGGCTCAGCGCTTCTAGTTAGGCTACATCAAGCTATGGTTAGGCAAGCGGTGTTTTTCATCCGCGAAGAAAATTAATTACAGAGGGCACGGGGGAACGCATCGTATTTCGAGGTCCGCATTATTCGAACTGTTTGCGGAAGGCGGCTAGTTGTTGCTGCATCTCGGCGACGTTCCTTCCTAATTCCAGAACTTCGTTTTCGAGACGAGCAAGGCGGTCAGCGCCAGGCGAATAACTGGAGGGCGCTCGATCGGGCGTAAGCTCTGCCGGAGGCGCGTCGACAGAGAAGAGCTGCATGTAGCGCGACTCTTTTGTGCCGGGCTGGCGTGGAAAGACGGAGGCCAGCGGAGGCTGGCGCTGGCTGAGTCGGTCGAGCGTGGAGATTACGTCGTCGAGGGCTTCGAAGCGATACATGCGTTCGGTGCGGCCGCGGAGTTCTCCGGGCGTTTGAGGGCCGCGAAGTAGAAGCACGCAGAGGATAGCGATCTCGCGTCGATCAAAGTTGAAAACTTCCTGCAGACGGTGCTCGTACTTGGTGACGCGGCTGTCGGCGCCGCTGGCGGGGCCGGCGAGACGTTTTTCCTGCAGCGCGGCGAGTGCATCAGTGACGGAATTGTCGTCGAGGGTCATCAGTGGGTCGCGATTATTCTTCTGGTTGCAGGCGTTGACCAGAGCGTTGAGCGACAAAGGATAGTAATCGGGCGTGGTGATGTCTTTTTCGATCAGAGAGCCGAGCACGCGAACTTCGATATCAGTGAGTAACAGACTCATGGGGCAAGGATCCCGAACGAAGCTGAGAGTGATTGTAATGCCAGCAGTGACGGACACAAGTGTTCGTCCCACATGAATCTCACCAGGCGATCTGACCGACCGACCTAGAACAACGCGGTGGGACGGCGCTTCCAGGATCTTCCTTTTTCCTGAGACGTTTTCTCCACGTCGTTGACGTAGGTCCCGACTTGAGTGAGAAGGTGGTGCAGGTCATTGCCGAGGCTAAAGAAAGAGAACCCTTTGTCGAGAAATTCTCCAACACGCGGCGTGCCGAACAGGAACAGGCCGAGGATTACCTTGTTCTTGCGCGCGTGTTCGATCAGTTTCTTGGTGGCGGCATCGAGTTCGGGTGAAGTATACATGTGAGGGAACTCATACTTGTTGTAGAGGCCCATGGACATGCAGAGATCGTTTTGACCGAGAAAAAGAATGTCGACACCGGGAACGGCGGCGATTTCGGCGATGTTTTCGATGCAGGATGCAGTTTCGACCTGCAGGGCAATGATGCCGTCGTTGTTGAAATTCCCAGCGTAGCCGAGGAGCCCTGCCTTGTTCATGCTGCGCTGCGGAAAGTAGACGGAGCGCGTACCCACGGTGGGATACTTGGTGCAACTGATGGCCTGGCGGGCCTCTTCGGCGGTATTGATGTAGGGAATGAGAACGCCATCGGCGCCGAGATCGAGTGCCTGCTGGATGCCGGGACGGTCGTTGTACGCGCCGACTCTCACCAGTGATTTGGCGCCGCCGTTGGCGATGCCGCTCAGCATCGCTGAAAGTTTCTCGTTCTGCATCGGGCCATGCTGGGTATCGACCAGCAGCCAGTCATAGCCGCTATGGGCCAGTTGCTCGGCCACCGTGGGGCTGTGGGAGTTGACGAACAAGCCCACCTTTGGAATTCCCTGGTGCAACTGCTTTTTGAATTCGGAACCGGTCAGAGCGGCTTCGGGCATGCGGACTTTCTCCTGGGAGCAGATTGAATGGTGTAGTTTACAGCAGGCGGCTGGAAAGACGGCGCACGCGACGTAATTATTTGAAAGCTGTGACCCGGGGACAGGGGACCGGCGGCTTGGTGTAGTCTTGCGGGGAATGATGTTGCGCGTTACGAGGTGAGGGGACGCGAGGAGCGAACATGCGGATGCTGCTGAACTGGGTTCTGAGTGCGTTGGCGGTCTGGATTGTCTCGCGAGTGGTGCCGGGAATTTCTGTAAGCGGTCCGGTGGCGGCGTTGATTGCGGCGCTGGTGATCGGTTTCATCAATGCGACGGTGGGTGTGGTGTTGAAGATTCTTACGTTTCCGCTGACGCTGGTCACGCTGGGACTGTTCTGGCTGGTGATTAACGCGCTGATGCTGGAGTTCGCTTCAGTGTTGCTGGCTCCGGGATTTCAAGTGCACGGATTTTTCGCCGCGTTTGTGGGAGCGATTGTGCTTAGCTTGGTGAATATGGTGCTGAAGTGGCTGGTGCGGCCGTCGGACAGAAGCAGTTCTTAAGATCTTAGGCGTTGGGTGTTAGGTCTCAGCTTCCATATTTGCGTGCCTTCTAAGTTTTCTTCTTGCGCGGCTTGAGCGCTTCCCAATCTTCGTTGGTGAGGGCTCGGCCTAGGGTACTGAATTCTCCGGCGCCTTGCAGAAATTCGCCACCGTCCATGCGGACGACTTCTCCATTGATGTAGCCGGAGCCGTCGCTTATCAGAAACACGGCGAGATTGGCCAACTCTTCCACGGTGCCGAAGCGGTGCAATGGATTGCGGTCGAGTGCTAGGGTTTCGAGTTCGGGGCGTGGCAGGAGGCGCGAGAAAGCGCCCTGCGTGGGAATGGGGCCGGGCGCGATGGCGTTCATGCGGATCCCGCGATTGCCCCATTCGACGGCGAGACTGCGAGTGAGAGCCTCAACTCCGGCTTTCGAGATGGCGGAGGGAACAACGTAGGCCGAGCCGACCGGAGCATACGTGGCGGAGATGCTGAGGACGGTGCCCTTGTGATTGGTTTTAAGCCAGCGGCGTCCGCAAGCCATAGTGGCGTGCAGTGTACCGAGGAGCACGATGCCGATCACCGATTCGAAAGCGCGCGGGGAAAGTTCCTCGGTGCGGGCGATGAAATTGCCGGCGGCGTTGTTGACGAGAATGTCGAGCGGCCCGCTTTTCCAGATGGAATCGATCATGGCCTCGACGGCATCGAGGTTACGGACGTCGCATGGGATGGCGTGGATGGGACCGCGGGTGGCGGCGGAGAGTTCGGCGGCCGACTTCTGGAGAACATCTTCGCGGCGGCCGCAGATGTAGACCGTGGCTCCGAGTTGGAGAAAGCGTTGAGCCATGGCTTTGCCGAGTCCGGTACCGCCGCCGGTAATGAGGATGCGCTTGTTATGGAGAAGATCTGGAGTGAACATTTGTACTTGGCCTCGATTCTGAGCAGATGACAGCTACAGCAGCTTCCACCCTACTTATGCCCGATTCAGAACGACAAATTATAGAGAGTTGACAGCGACGGCGGCACACCGGCGTTACACGTCGCATGCTACCCGGAAGCCGTAGTCGGCGTAGTGGAAGTCGGGAGGAATGCTGGAGCGGGCCGAACAGCGGGAAACTTTCACGTGATGGCGCCACGATCCGCCGCGGGAGGCTTTGCGCTGGCCGTGCTCGGGGCCGCGCGGATTGTGGTCCGGTGAAATGGCATAGTAGATGGGATCGTACCAGTCACTGCACCACTCGTGAACGTTGTCGCAGATATTGTAGAGTCCGAAAGCGTTGGAAGCGTAGCAAGCTACGGGCTCGGGTCCGGTCTGCCAGCGGATTGCATAGCCGGGAAGCGATTGCGGCGGGTGGTTGCCCCAGGGAAAGTTGTTTTGCTCGAGATCGCCGCGAGCGGCGCGTTCCCATTCGGCTTCGGTAGGGAGACGGTAGGCGCGTCCGGTTTGCGCGCTGAGCCACTGGCAGTAGCGGTGTGCATCGAACCAGGAAACGCCGGTGACGGGCTGCTGAGGATGGTTAAACTTCTGATCATGCCAGAACGGCGGCGGCTCAAAGGCGGTCGAGTTCATAAAGCTTTCGTATTCTGCATTGGTGACTTGAGTGGCGGCAAGCAAAAAGGCATCGATCCAGACGCGGTGGATGGGACGTTCGCAATCCTGGCCGGAAGCGGAGCCCATAAGGAACCAGGCTTCTGGAATGGAAACGAGGGTGGGCTCGCTTGGGATCGCAGGGCCGGGTCGGGAGTGCGGATGAGCCGCCATGGTTTCGGGGCTGATGTTGTCGCGTGTTCCAGCCCGAGTCAAAGTCTAGCAGCAGGCAAGCCACGGAGGACTGCGATGGCGAAACAAGAGTTGCGTTTTACAGCAAAGATTCAGGGGAAAGAAGCGGGAGTGGTAGCGGCGATCACTCCGCCGGTGGACGTGCCGGAGTTTTTTGGGACGCGGGCACGCGTGCCGATCCGCGGAACGATTAACGGCTACCAGTTTCGGTCATCGCTAATGCCCATGGGTGGTTGCCACATGATGCCGGTGAACAAAACCCTGTGCAAAGGTGCGGGGGTAAAACCTGGAGACATGGTCGAAGTTGTGATGGAGCGGGACGAAGAGGAGCGCATGGTGGAGGCACCGCCAGCCTTGAAGAAGGTGCTGACGAAGAATAAAACGGCGCAAGCGAATTGGGAGAAGCTCTCGTTTTCGCATAAGAAAGAGATGGCGATCTGGATTGCGGGAGCGAAGCAGGAGGAGACGCGAGCGCGACGCCTGGCCAAAGTGATGCAGGTTCTTAAGTCGGGCACGAAGTGGATGGGGTAAACATCTGTTACCTGAGGGGCTAAAGCCCGCTTAAGTGAGATAGTCATGATCGCAGCGCTGAAGCGCTGCGCCACCCAAAAGCGAGTAGTCCCTCAAAAGCATGTAACTCTCCAAAAGCGAACGACTGCCCACGAGCAAGCAACTCTTCAAAACAACGGGCTAATCTCCACGTAGTTTGCGAACGACGGCGGCGATGTCATTTTCCTGGAAAAGCCGGATGGCGGCAATGCCGGCTGCACCAGCTTGCAGACAAGACTCAGCATTCAGTAGCGTTACTCCTCCGAGCGCGAGCACCGGGATTTTGGCGCGGCAGGCTTGGCGAAGGGCTTCAAGGCCGGTGATGCGGGCACCGGGTAGGACTTTTTTTTCGAAGACGGGCGCGAAGACGGCGAAGGAGGCGGCGTTTGCGGCAGCTTGATTTACTTCTCGCAGGGAGTGACAGGAGATAGCGATCAGCGGATCTTCTGGCGTTTCGCGGGCGAGAGCTTGCCCTGAGCTTGCCGAAGGGGTGCGCGCACCACACTTCCAGGCTGCTCGAACTTCCGCGGGAGAAATGTCGTTGGCGGGGAGGTGAACGCCGTCGGTCGCGGTGGCTAGGGCTATGTCGGTGCGGGAGTTGATTAGTAAGGCAGTTGCCAGTTGCCGGTCGCCAGTTGTCAGTTTTCGATCATGGATGATCCGCATTGCTTCGCGGGCCAAAGACTCCAAGTCGTGGGCAAAAAGGTCTTTTTCCCTGAGTTGGATGTAGTTGACGCCGGCACTTGCGGCTTCAGCGATTTTTTCAAGCAGACGGCGGCGGCGCGTTGATTCGTCACCTGGGAAGGCCGTGCGGTCAGTAATGTAGTAGAGAAGTGTGCGTTCGGCCATCAGCTTCAGCTCACAGTCTAGAGCAAGCACGCAAGACCGCCGAGTTTATCGCAGTGCCGAAATTCTCAAATGCAGGGGGCACAGAGTTACACAGGGGAAACCTGGGCTGACATCGTATTCCTCGATTACGGCCTGGTCTTTGCAATTTCGGGCAGGACTTCCTGCTCCTTCTCTTTCTTGGGTGAACCGCCGAGATGATATTCGGTGAGACCGTCGCGAAGGAAGGTGAAGGCGTCTTCGGGGGTGTCGACGAACTTGAACAGGTTGAGGTCTTGCGGAGAAACGGTGCCGGCATCGACGAAGGCCTGGAAGTTCATGATGCGGTGCCAGTATTCGCTGCCGTAAATGACCACGAGAATTTTTTTGGCGAGCTTGTCGGTTTGGGCGAGCGTGAGGATTTCGAAGAGCTCATCGATGGTGCCGAAGCCTCCGGGAAAAATCACCAGAGCCTTGGCGAGATAGGCGAACCAGAACTTGCGCATGAAGAAATAGTGAAATTCGAAGTTGAGCGAGGGCGTGATGTAGGAGTTTGGATTCTGCTCGAAGGGCAAATTGATGTTGAGGCCGATGGTCTTGCCTCCGGCTTCGTATGCGCCGAGGTTGGCGGCTTCCATGATGCCGGGACCACCGCCGGTGGTGACGACGAAGCGACGGCGGCGCGCGGGAATCTGAATCGACCACTCGGTGAGCATGTGGGCCAGGCGGCGCGCATCTTCATAGTAACGGGCCATGTCGACGGCGGCGCGGGCGTTCTTCAGTTTCTGGTCCTGCTGCGCGCCGGGAGTTTTCCCGTCGTTTTTTTCGACGATTGCTAGATTCTTTTTGGCGGCGTCTTCGCCTTGAAAGCGGGCGGAGCCGAAAAAGACGACCGTATCTTGAATCTGTTCGCGGCGAAAACGCGACAGAGGTTCCTGGTACTCCGCCAGGATGCGCAGAATGCGTCCGTCAGGACTGTCGATAAAGGGTTGATTCTCATAGGCAAGAGGTGCGGGGTTGAGCTTATCGACCATGTAGGAGACTCACGTTCTGCAATCTGATGTTTTGAAAACCAGCGTTGTGAAAACCAGGACCTGTGGGCGCAACTGCCACACCACTCTGAAACTACTGGTGATCGTGATAGTGGAGGGCTTCCCAGAAGCCGATCCAGATGTCGAGCAACCCCAAGCCGGTACACAGGCCGCGAAAAAACCCGGTGGAGATCAAGGTACGAAGCCAGGGATACGAAAGCAGAAGATAATTGTCGGTCCACTCCGGGGTCCAGGGAAGGATCAGGAGCAGGACGCCCGCGACCGCGCTAATCAGCACGAAAAGGAAGACGGAAGTCCGGTGCAGCAAGAGTTGCAAGCCGCGATGCGACTGGGGCACCGGGGCGGGCGGGGGCGATTCGAGGAGCCATGCGCTGTTTTCGGTCTGCGCAGGCGCAGGCTGGGGAGGCGCGGTGGGACCGCTTTCAACGGGCAATTTGGGATCGGTGGTCACAGGGTATTCCCCTGCAGCAGGGCTGATGTGGCGCAGGAAGAGAGGAAGGATCCACGGCGCCTATTTGCGGAGCGCCGGTTTGTTGACCACCGAAAGAGGATGTGAGCGGCAAAACCCATCGGGCTATTCTACGACTTCAGGGGCTTGATGCGCTCGGCGACGTCGCGATAATCGATGTTGCGGCCGTAGACCTCCATGAAGTGCTTGAGCGCGGAGGGTCGATCGCCAGCGGTCTCATAGGCGGCGGCGATTTCATAGTGGAGAGCGGTGCGCGTCTCTTCGTCGACGCTGGGGGCGTGAAGAGCCTTGTCATACCAGCGAATGGCGGCCTCGGGGATGCCCTTGTCGAGGAAGCATTGGGCGAGCCAGGTATAAGTCTGCATGACTTGCGGGAAGGGATGTCCGCGGTCGACGGCCTGGCAGGTCTTTTGCAACTCCCCAATGGCTTCGTCGAGCAGGCCCATTTCGCGGAAGGCGATGCCGAGATTGTAATGGGTTTCAGGATCCTCTTCAGTTGTGGAAGAGCCGGATTCAAGATCGTGTTTGAGTTCGCCAAACATTTCGGCGAGATCCACACCAGCGTCTTCGCTAAAGGGAGAAGACTTGGCAGCGGCGGCGGGCGCTGCGCTGGGAATGATTGGAGAAATTTGCGGCTTGAGGGTTCCTGGCACGGGCGCAGGCTGCTGCTGTACTGGGGCCGAAGCTCGCGACGAAAGCGCGGGAGCCCCGGAAGACGCCGAAGCGGCCGCGGCGCTGGCGGCAATAGGAGCGCTGACCGGCGCATCGGTGGCGGGCGTGGTCACGGGCCGGGTTTGTGGCGGAACCGAGGCGACTGGGGTCTCAAGCTGAACGGGCGGAGTCTGGGAGGCGGGCTCAGCTTCGGCAACTGGAGCGCCCTTGAGGAAGTCCTCGCCCAGAGAAGCTTCGAGATCGGCGACAAACTCGCCCATGGGCTCGGCCTGGGACACGCCGAAAGTAGTGGGTGCTGCCTCGCCGACAGGCTCAAGTTCGGGGACATGGCCGGCGTGAGCTTCGTCAGATTGGAGTTCGAAATCTGAGGTCGGGTGAGCCGAAGCATGTTCGACGGCAGGGTCGGGTTCATGCGAGATCGTCCCCGGAAGGAAGTTCTCGCCCAGGGAAGACTCAAGATCGGAAACCAATTCCTGGAGGACGCCCGGAGCCGACTCCACATGGGGATCGATCAGCGCGGGTTCGGCCACAGAAGGTTCGATCACAGGAGCTTCGACCACAGGGGGTTCGACAGCGGCTGGCTCAGCGTGAAGCACAGGCTGAGCGTGGGTTTCCGCCACGGGCTGCGGTTCAGGAGAAATTTCCTCGACGTCAGCCGGGGATTCTTGGGAAGCGGCCGGAATCTCGTCGATGGTGAATTCGGCAGAAGACTCGTCAGTCGCGAACTCGGAAACGGCTTCGACCGCGGACACTTCTTCCACTGTGGGGGTTTCCTGGGAAGCGACTTCGATTTCCGCCCGGAGGGTTTCTATAGTGGCTTGGTCGCTGGTGAGAGCCTGAAGCTTTTCGAAAGCCGCGGAGGCCTGCTCGGGCATGCCGTGCTCGAGGTAGAAACGGACCTCTTCGATGGTTTCGTTGATCTTTTCGGGGTCGACCTTTTCTCCGCCAGCCTTTGGTTTGTCGAGCTTACCTTCGTCGAACGTTTCCTTGGTGGGCTTGGCGGTGGGAATGTCGTGGTCGCCCACGGCGTCGGAGATTTCGACTTCCGCGGCTGCGGGCGGAGCGTCGGCTTCGACGGTGAGGGAGTCATCCCATTCGGAGGACAGATCGATTTCTGTCGGAGCTGATTGAGATTCTACGACGGGCAGTTCAGGATGGTGATCCTGATCCTTATCTTGATCGTTGACGATGGCGAATTCGAGGTCTGCCGCGGGCTCGGTAGCGGCCGCGGGCCAGGGAGCAGCGTCCGCGGCTTCGACTGGAATCTCGTCAAGAGTTGATTCCTCAAAAGCTGGCTCTGCCGGAGTTGACTCGGCTATGCCAGAGTCCGAGGCGACGGAGACTGTCGAGCGCTCTTGGTAGCGGTCGGCGAGTTCGCCGTAGCGAGTGGCCTCTTCGGGGTATTCCGCCTCGGAATAAACGCTCTGCAGAGTGCGGCAGCAGACCGCAGCTTCGGCGAACCGCTCCGCGCGCGTGTGCAGGGCGGCAAGACGCTGGTTTAACCGAAGATCCGTGGGCGCCTGCGGCAGGGCTGCCATAAGCGGGCCCAGAGCCTTGGCGGGCATGTTGTAGGAAATGAAAAGTTCAGCATCAGTGAGTGCAGACCGAACCGAGAGGGCGATCGCATCGGAGTAGTGCTGGTGGATCGACGGCGCAGTTGCTTCGAGCTCGTCGATCATAACGGCGGCTTCTTCGACGGAAATAAGCCTGGTTGCGGCAGGGCCTCCCAGCTGGCTGACCACCTGCTGATAATTGTTCAAGTGCAGGGGATTGCCAGGCTCCACGGTGGCCAGCTTTTGGTAAAGATCGCGAGCGCGAGGCAGGTCGCCGGCCTGTACCGAAGCGTGAGCCAGCAACTCGATGACTTCCGTGATGTGAGTGGACTCTCCGGCTTTCTGAAAGAGATCGAGAAGTTTCTCGAGCGAAGCGGGATTGTCACGCACATGCCCGATGATGGAATGCAGGTTCTTCAGAACATTGTCGGAATTTTCCGCCAGCAGGCGGTCGGCATGCTGGTCATAAACCTGGAGCGCGCTCTCGTACTGGCCGGCCTGCATCAGGGCATCGGCGAAAACGGAGATGGAGGGCAGGTCGTTGTGGACGGTGAGGAGCTTGCTGGCCAGAGTGCCGGCATCCGAGAGGCGGCCCGTTTTCAGATAGGCCTTGAGCAGATCGCGGAGGCCGTCAGGATTGGAATCGAGATCGGAGACTTTCTGCAACGATTCGATGGCAGCTTCAGCGTCGCCGGCCTCAAGCTGATTGCGGCCTTGCATGAGGAGGGCGTAGCCGTTGCCGGGATCGAGAGTGAGCATGCGCTGCAGAACTTCTTCGGCGGCGCTCAGAGATCCCTTGGAGCGCAAGGTTTCGGCGACGGCAGAGAAAATCTGCCAGGCGTCGTTTTTCTTGCCGAGGCGGACGTAGACTTCCGCCAGGCGGACGCGCATATTGGTGTTTTCCGGATCCATTTCCAGAATCTTCTGGAAGATGCGGACGGCGTTTTCCAGTTCGCCGGATTTCAGGAATTCTTCGGCTACCTGCAGATACTGAGCGCGGGCGTCGTTGAAGAGTCCCTGTTGGGTATAGAGCTCCGCCAGCTTCAGCACGCTCTCGAGCGAAGGCTTGAGCTTGCTGATCTTCTTGTACATGGCGATGGCCTTGACCGTGAAACCCTGAGTGGCATAGGCATCGCCTACAATCTTGAAGGATTCGGTGGCTTTGTCGACTTCACCGAGGCGGGAATAGAGGTCGCCAACGGTATTGGTGACCGTGAGGTCCTTGGGGTCTGCCTTGAGAACCTTTTCGTACTCAGCGATGGCATTTTGCATCTTGCCCTGCTGGACATACTTCTCCGCAGCGCTGAGGACCTTCTGTTTGTTGAACCCGAAACCGAACGCCATAAGAGTACGAACTCCAGACCCTTGGTCTGCACCGATGATCTGATGACGGCTCCTGGGAAGTGTTGCCCGGGGGAACGTCACGTGGCCAAACTCCTATTGGAGACATGACCGGTTGGACAAGGGCAATTGTACGGCTGGATGGGGGTAATCGTGTGGTTACCAAGGGTTACCGAAAGGGAGTGTACGAACGGGTTACCAACGGAATCAGTGGTGAATCGGGCGGCTGGGCCGGATTCGCCTCTATAGATGAGAATCAGGATTCTGGTGCCGACCTCGCCGGTGGTTTTGGGAAGGGCACGGCTTCAGCCGCGCTGCCCAGGTTCAATGAACACGCGGGCTTCAGCCCCTGAGGGACACCGACCTCTCCTTCTGGAACACTCATGAGACGCCTTCTAGTACAAATCTGCTATGGGGCGACGCGGGGCGACCGTGTAACCTTCCCCTGCGAAGTCGCAGGGAAATCTAAGAGGTAATGGCGCTTATGACCTGGATTCGAACCATACCGATGTCGGAAGCCGATGAGAAGCTGCGAAAGGCGATGGAGGCGCAGCGGGCGTTCTATCCCAAGGAGTATGCCGATCCGGTGCATCCCGATGAGTCGGGAGGATCGTCGATTGTGGGGTCGCACACGCTGATTCCGGACGCGCTGTATCACTCATTCGCTACGTTTGGGGCGCTGATGTCGCCGGAGCTGCCGCTGAGCCGGCGGCAGCATGAAATGATTACCACGATGGTCTCGGTGACCAACCGGTGCAAGTATTGAATCGAGTCCCACGCAGAGTTTCTGCGTAGAGTGACGCTGGACCGGGAGTTGGTCGAGGCGCTGGAGAAGGACTATACGACCGCCTCCATCACGCCGCAGGAGAGGGTGATGGTGGATTATGTGGTCAAGCTGACCAAGGATGCTACCAAGTGTTGGAAGGATGACATTGAGGGGCTGCGGGCCGCGGGATTTGACGATCGCGGGATATTGCAGATTACGCTGATCGCGTCTTGGTTTAATTACATCAATCGGGTGGCGGATGCGTTGGGGGTGGGGAGAGAGTAGACGATATATCCGGCAAACCAGCAATCCTTATCAAATACGCTCCAGGCGAGTCAGCAGCTTGCGGCTTCGAGCTTTCATCGCAGGCGTACCATTTCGAGTCGCTTCGCGTAGAATCTCCACTACTCTGGGCAGAATCCTCGGTTCGTTCTGCGCCAAGTCAGCCAGTCCCTGAAGAGCGAAGGTCTTGACGATGGAACTGCGGTCGTCCAGATAACGGTTCAACGAAGATATCGCAATTTGTCGTTCCCTGGCATTCAGCAGTAGTCGGGGAATCATGACAGCAAGATGCCAGCGCAGTTCTTGTTCCCTGGCCTCGCTCATCAGACCCAGCAGCTTTTGCTTGTATGGCCGGAGAAACTCAGGATGCTCTCGCGTGACCTTCTCGGTTGCGTCTGCCGCCCGCATTCGTACCAGCGCATCTGCCGACCACAAACCTACGACCAGCTTAGGAAAAATCTTTGGATTGTCGGACACAATCGCTGCTACTTGGTCCGACCGGCCGATTGTCCGTCGATCCCCGCCTTCGAGGAGAGAAAGGATGTTTCTTGGCGACATAGAGACGATCCAAGAGCATTATGATATCGGATCGCTCGCCGGGAAGCTGCATATGGCCGAATCGTTAGCAGAATTCTTCCGCGCCCACTTTCAGGCGTACCGCGATGAGCGTGCCTATGGGCAGCGGCGTGGGTACCGCATGGAGTGGTTCACATACGGACAGGTCATGGAGATGGCGTTTCGGTTTCGCCGGGAACTGGAAGCGCATGGGATCGGCAAGGGCGACCGGGTGATGTTGTGGGGCGAGAACTGCGCGGAGTGGGTTGCGGCGTTCTTTGGGTGTGCTTTGGGAGGGGTTGTTGTTGTTCCGATGGATGATGGCGCGTCGGCGGATTTTGCCGCGCGGGTTTCAGGTCAGGTGGAGGCGAAGCTTTGGGTTTGTTCGCGGAGGCATACGCAGCACACAAGCGAAGCGGGCGCGGTGCCTTACGTGGTGCTGGAAGATTTATCGCGGATAGCCGGCGGGACGCCGGCGCTACCGTCAGATGTGAAAGTGGTGATCGGTCGCGATGACACCCTGCAGATTGTGTTTACCTCCGGGACTACCGCTGAACCCAAGGGTGTGGTGATCACGCATGGGAATGTGCTGGCGAACATCGCTCCGCTGGAGCAGGAGATGCAGCGGTATTTGAAGTATGAGCGGTGGGCGCATCCGGTGCGGTTCTTGAATTTGCTGCCACTGAGCCATGTCTTTGGACAATTTCTGGGGATGTTCTTGCCACCGCTGATGGGCGGGACTGTGATTTTTCAGGAAGAGTTGAAGCCATCGGAGATTGTGAGCACGATTCGGCGGGAGCGCGTGTCGGTGCTGGTGAGTGTGCCTAGAGTTTTGCAGTCGCTGAAACAGAAGATCGAGCGCGATCTCGAAGACCGCGATTCCGAGGGCGAGAAAAAGATCGAGGATTTTTGGCGGAGGTTTCGCGTGTCTGAAGGAAAGCACTTTCTGCATCGCTGGTGGATTTTTCGCGACATTCGCCGGCAGTTCGGATGGAAGTTCTGGGCGTTCATATGCGGGGGTGCGGCGCTGGATGCGGAGATCGAACAATTCTGGGATCGGCTGGGCTATGCCGCGATTCAGGGTTACGGGTTGACGGAGACTACCTCGCTGATCAGCGTGAATCATCCGTTTAAGTTGGGGAAAGGCTCGATCGGGAAAGTGCTGCCGGGCCGGGAAGTGAAGCTGGCGGAAGATGGCGAGATTTTGATCCGCGGCGGCGGAGTGGCGTCGGGATATTGGAATAAGGACGGGCAGCAGCGGGTTGCCAATGAAGACGGCTGGTACCGTACCGGAGATGTGGGTGCACTCGATGAAGCCGGGAATCTTTATTTCAAAGGGCGCAAGAAGGAAGTGATCGTAACGCCGGGCGGGCTGAATATTTATCCGGAAGATCTGGAGGCCGCGCTGCGGCGGCAACCGGAAGTGAAAGATTGCGTGGTGGTCAGAATTGAGCGGGGAGGAAATGCGGAGCCGTGCGCGGTGGTGATTTTGCGGAATGACGCGCGCAGCGATGCCAGCGTGGAAGTGGTGGTAGAACGGGCGAACCAGTCGCTGGCGCAATTCCAGCGCATGCGGATGTGGGTGCAGTGGCCGCAAACCGACTTCCCGCGCACGAATACTCAGAAGCCGCGGCGGAACCTGATTGCTGATTACGCGGCCAGGGAGATTCTGAAAACTGGAGGGAAAGATGTTGCCAACGCGAGCCATAGCCCAGTGATGGAGTTGGTTGGCCGTATCACGAAGCAAAGCATGTCTGAGTTGAATGCTGGGTCGGCTCTCAGTACCGATCTTGGCCTGAGTTCGCTGGACCGGGTGGAACTGATCAGTGCTCTGGAAGATCGGTATCAAGTGGATCTTAGTGATACAAGCCTGAGCGCCGCGCGTACGGTGGGCGACGTAGAGAGGATGCTGCGCGGTGAAGCGCGGCAGCGGGCGGAGTATCACTATCCGAGGTGGGCACTGCGCTGGCCGGTGACTTGGGCTCGATGGCTCGCACACTATTTGCTGATGAGGCCGGCGATGATTCTGCTGGGCTGGCCGCGGATCGAAGGATGGAAAAATCTGCGAGGCTGGAGCGGGCCGCTGCTGGTGGTCTGCAATCATATTTCTGACGTGGATGTGGGATTCGTCCAGACAGCTTTACCGGCGCGGCTGCGGAACCGGATTGCAACCGCGGCTGAGGGAGAAGCGTTGGAAGCCTTACGCACGCCTGCTCCCGGCAAACGCTGGTTCGTGAGAGTCTACGCTCGCATGCAGTGGGTGCTCGGGGTTTCTCTGCTGAACCTGTTTCCATTACCTAGGGAGGCTGGCTTCCGGAAAAGTTTCGCTTACGCGGGTGAAGCCGTGGACCGCGGATACAGCGTGCTGGTGTTTCCCGAGGGACGACATACGGCGGACGGCAAGATGAATCCGTTCCGCTCGGGGATTGGTTTGCTGGCGAATAGTCTGGCCATTCCGGTACTGCCGATGCGGATTATCGGATTGTTTGAAGTGAAGCAAGCGGGTAAGAAATTTGCGCGACCGTGGAAAATTTGTGTGCGTATTGGGCAGCCGGTGAATTTTGCGCCGGACACCGTTCCGGAACAGATTGCCCGCGATCTGCAGAGCGCGGTGGAAGCATTATAGAGCAGCGCGATTGCGAGAAGTGATCAACAGATTTCAACAATAAATTTGTGCCATACCCGGTAGATGCGGAAGGATTGCAAGATCTTTGCGCACGACTCCCCGACGCGAAGACGAGGTTGCTAATTTTTATCCGCAGAGTAAACCCTCTGCCTGAAAAAGAATAAGCTGTGCCGCCTACTCTTCATCCATAACTGCATCTTCTTTGTGCACGTCCGATTCTATCCGCACCACCGGCAAGTTCGCCTCGCTGAGAGCGCGATTGAGCGCCGGGAGGTCTGAAGTCTGGAGCGCATCCCAACGCTTCATCACTTCCAACGCGTCGTGTTCGGTGGCTTGGGCGGCGTCAGACTGCGAGGAGGTCGGTTCCGCGTCGGCCTGCCATACCTGGCCATACAAAGTAGCTACTTGACCGTTCACTCGGGTGAGAGTGACATCGGAAGCGGGCGCTGCGGCGAAACCCGCAGGCGCACCCAGAACTGCTGCGAGTTTGTTCTGGAAAGTCTGAACGGACTCGTGCGTTGGGCCGGTGGCTTGCTCGCTCAGTTTCTGCAAAGGTTCACGAATCGATCCCGCGTGCAGCACCGCCTGTGAAGTCTGATTGAGGAGCGATGCCAAGCGCATTTCAAGCCGAAATTTCTGCTCGAGACTGGCTGCTGAGATCTTTACGCGAGGGTCCATCTTCACGGCGAAGGGCGCGGTATAGCTCTTGCCATTCGCGGTGAGCCGCGCTGTGTAAGAGCCGGGCAAAGCCGTGGGGCCGAGCGGATAGCGAGGTGTGTCTCCAGGGATCGCGGAGATGGGATATTCGTGACGGTTGGAATCGGGAGCGGGATAGTGCAGATCCCAAACCCAGCGGTGCATGCCAGCACCGGAAGATAAAGAGTGAAAAGGACGCAGCCAGTAAAGGGGAATGAGTTGTTTTTGCAAATCCGCTTCCGTGACGTCGGGTTTGTCGGCGCTGGAGAACTTGCGAACGAGTTGGCCGCGTGCGTCGAAAATTTCCAAGCTGACCGGAGTCGAAGCGGCGTGCGCCAGATAGTAATCAATGACCGCGCCATCGGGAGGGTTAGCGGCAGCGGGTTCGTCGGGGGGCAGCGGCGTGTCGGTGTAGGTATCGCGCTGCACGCGGTAGGCGGGCGCTGGAGCAAAAAGATGCGCATCAGAGCCGGCGAACGAATCCGCTGCTTCGCGCAGCGGAGCCATGTCATCCAGAATCCAGAACGAGCGGCCATGCGTGGCTACGATCAGGTCGTTGTCGTGAATCCAGAGATCGCGCATGGAGGTGTGCGGCAGATTTAGCTGCAGAGATTGCCAGTGATCGCCGTCATCGAACGAGACCAAGACTGAATTCTCGGTGCCGGCAAACAGCAGGCCTCTACGCACAGGATCTTCGCGGACCGTGTCCACGGGGCCAAAGTCGGGAAGGCCGTTTGTGATCAGCTTCCAGGTTTTGCCGCTATCGTGAGTGCGGTAGATGTAAGGCTGCTCGTCGTTGATGCGGAAGCGGCTCACGGACGCGTAGGCAGAGTCGTCGTCGAAGTGCGAGGCGCTGATCTGCGTGACCTTGCTCCACGGAGTAAGCTCCGGGGGAGTGATGTTGTTCCACTTCTTGCCGCCGTCGCGTGTCAGCCAGATAAGGCCATCGTCGGTGCCAGCCCAGAGTGTGTTGACGTTCTTAAACGAAGGAGCAAGCGCATACACAACTCCCCGCTGTTTATCCGCGCCTTTGGGAATGAGGCTATCCACGCTGGCTGGAACTCCGGGATTCTCGCGTGTGAGATCGTCGCTGATGATTTGCCAGGCGTTTCCGCCGTCGGTAGTTTTAAAGAGCACGTTGCTGGCGAAATACAGAGTGTGCGGGTCGAGAGGTGAGAAGATCAACGGCTCGGTGCGGTCGGTGCGGTATTTCGGGCTGCGCAGCGGGATCGGCGTGATGTTCTGCACCTGCCCGGTGGAGAAGTAAAACTTTGAAACCTCGCTTCGGCCGCCTCCGTAGATGACGTCAGGGTCAAGTGGATCGGGTGCTACGTAGCCATATTCGATCGCACCCACGGGATGCCACTCGCGGTAGGTGATGGCACCGTCGTTGCCGCGACTGGAGATGCAAACGGAACCGCTCTCCTGCTGACCTCCACAAACGCGGTAGGGAAAAGTATTGGTCACGGCGACGTGATAAATCTGCGCGGTGGGCTGGTTGTACCAGGAACTCCAGGAGGCTCCGCCATTGACGGTCACGAGCGCGCCCTGGTCGCTGACGAGAAGAATGATGTGCGGGTCCGTCGGATTGATCCAGAGATTCTGATAGTCGTCGCCGCCGGGTGCGCCGCGGAATCCAGACCATGTCTTGCCGCCATCGGTAGACCGCATGGTTACAGTGCTGGCGCTGTAGACGATGTCTGGATTTTTGGAATCAACTCTGGGGATCGGGAGATCTCCGCCACCGATGCGGCCGGAGGGGCGCGGCTCATCGGTCGCCTTCGACCAGCTTTCTCCAGCGTCGTCGGAACGGTAAACTGCCAGCGCGCCTGAGGCGGCGCCGAGCGTGGCATAAAGACGCCGTGGATCGGTAGGTGCGATGGCCACGTAGATTTGTGCGAGATCTTTCGGCAAACCGTTGGTGAGAGGATGCCATGTGTTTCCTCCGTCGGTGGACTTGACCAATCCGCCGCCCGTTCCGTTAACTTCGTTGTTGTCCTCCCATGGGCCTTCGCGCGCTTCCCACATGGAGGCGTAAATCACATCGGGATTGGAGGGATCAATCTCTACGTCTGAAGCTCCGGTATTCTCGTCCTTGTAGATGGCTTTTTGCCAGGTCTGACCGCCGTCGGTGGAACGAAAAAGACCGCGCTCTTCATTTGGGCCATAGGGATGGCCGAGCACGGCGGCGAAGACTCGATTAGGATCTCGCGGATCGATGGCGAGGGCGGGAATTTGCAGGCCATCGCGCAGGCCGAGATGAGTCCAGGTTTTTCCGGCGTCGGTCGATTTGTAGATTCCATTACCCACTGAAAGATCGGGGCGATGCAGGCCTTCACCGCTGGCGACATAAATAATGTTGGGATCTGATAAAGCCACGGCGATGGCGCCAATCGACTGCGTGGATTCGTGGTCGAAGATGGGTGCCCACGTTCGGCCGTAATCGTCCGTCTTCCAGACTCCGCCGTTGACCTGGCCCATGTAGAAAACGTTCGGCTGGCTCGGAACTCCGGCCGCAGCCCGAGTGCGGCCCCCGCGAAACGGGCCGATCATGCGCCAATGAAGCTCCTGATACGTATTCTCGGGAACTTGCTGAGCGGTGCTCGATCCGATTGACAGGAAAACCGAAACGCAGACGAGCAAACGAACGACTGCCAGGGATTTGGTCAATGGGCCCTCTCTAACGCGAAACACCAAACTAAGCAGAATAAACTAAATGCGCAGTAATGGGGCGGGTTGAAAGAAAAGGGAAACTTCGCTTAGACAGACAAGTTCTAGCCGATCTCGGCCAAGGTCTGCGCCAGGCCGCCTGGTTTCGAGACTGGCGTTGCCCCAGACTGACTGGCGACCCACGCGCCGACACGGTTGGCGGTTTCGTTGATTTGCATGAGCGCTGTTCCGCGGAGATATCCGTGCACCAGGGCCGCGGTGAATGCGTCCCCAGCGCCGACGGTATCGGCGACCTTTACTTTGAAGCCTGGATGTTCGTTGGTTTCGTCGGCGGACACCAGGATGCTGCCGCCGTCGCCCCGCGTCAAGCAAACCAACTTTAGCTCATACAAAGAAAGCAGCCGCCGGGCCGAGTCCTCTTCGCTGCGATGTTCGAGTTCGAACAAACGCATAATTCTCGGGAGTTCTTCATGGTTCAGTTTGACGACCGTTGCCAGCTTCATCGATTCGGCGAAAACCTGCGCGGTATAGAAGTGTTGCCTGAAGTTGACGTCGAAAACCCGCGCCGCACTCGGGCGCGAAGCAAGTAGAAAACTTCGAATGGTGGAACGACTGCGCTCCGATCGTTGCGCCAGCGATCCAAAGCAGACGGCATCGGCCTGTTGAGCAAGCTTCTGCCACTGCGGTGTCCAATCGAGAAAATCCCACGCAACCGCCTTGGAGATCTCAAAGCGCGGCTGACCGCTGCTGTCCACTTCAACCTTCACCGTTCCGGTAGGATGGTCCGCGTCCCTCTGAATGAATTCGGTGGGGAGGGCGAGTTCACCGAGGCGGCGAATGGCCTCCGCGCCGCGAGCATCCTGACCCAGACGGCTGGCAGGAATTCCGTCATCACCGAGCAATGATGTAATGTAAGCGAAATTGGCCGGCGCTCCACCGAGCTGTTTTCCAGCGGGCAATAAGTCCCAGAGCAATTCGCCCAAACCGACGACGATGTGGTTCTTGCTCAGCATGGAATCTCCCGCGACGCGGCGGACGGTTGCAGGAACGAACAGACTGGCGGAGAATCGGGGGGCACGCATCGAGGTCGAGGCATAGCGCGGGTCTCGCCGCGAAATTTAGAGGTCACAATCGCCATGACGCTTTCTGTTTATTCCAGGAGCTGGGTAAAGCTAGTAACGCTGCTTGTGGCGCTGGCTTCACAGGATAGCGCAAGTTTGCCGTTTGGGGCGTGGCAGCGCATTTCCGAAACTCCTGTGATCTCGCCGCAAGGAGACGGATGGGAGTCGGCGGGCACGTTCAACCCTTCTGTGATTCTTCGCGACGGCAAAATCGTAATGCTTTACCGGGCCCAGGACAAAGGCGGCACTTCGCGCCTTGGCTATGCTGAGAGCTCGGATGGGATCCATTTCACGCGGCGGAGCGAGCCTGTGCTTTCGCCGGAAAAACATTACGAAAAAGATGGCGGCGTAGAAGACCCGCGGCTGGTGCAGTTCGGCGATACTTATTATCTGACCTATACCGGCTATAACAAGAAAGACGCGCAACTGTGTCTGGCGACTTCGAAGGATCTCATCCACTGGGAGCGAAGAGGTGTGATTCTCCCCGCCTATAAGGGACGCTGGAACGTTCGCTGGACGAAGTCGGGGGCGATTGTGCCAGAGAAGATTGCCGGCAAGTATTGGATGTATTTTCTGGGGACGACCCCGGACAACAACGATCAGATGGGATTGGCCTCGTCGACAGACCTGTTGCATTGGATCGATACGACTGATGCGCCAGTGTTGCCTGTGCGCGCGGGGAAGTTTGATTCTCGCGTCGCCGAACCTGGGCCGGCGCCGATCGTCACGCCCCAGGGAATCTTCTTGATCTACAACGGAGCCGACGACAAGCTGGTGTACCGCACCGGCGTTGCCGTGTTCGACCGAAACGACCCTCGCGTGGTGATCTCGCGAACGGATGCTGGCATCTTCGCTCCCGAAAAACTATGGGAGAAAGTGGGACAGGTCCCGAATGTGGTGTTTGTGGAAGGTATGGTGAGGCAAGGGGAACGGTACTTGTTCTACTACGGAGGCGCGGATACCAACGTTGGTGTGGCGGAAGCGCCGGTTATCCCTTGGGAAAAGCGGGGAAAGCCGCTCAAATAGCAGCGACCG
>Ga0182015_10000393_pt1 | contig 63138 bp, 53 predicted proteins | sample 712P3MmetaG_FD_120478 | JGI IMG/M metagenome (GOLD analysis project Ga0182015, IMG submission 120478) | Permafrost microbial communities from Stordalen Mire, Sweden - 712P3M metaG | ecosystem: Environmental > Terrestrial > Soil > Wetlands > Permafrost | place: Sweden: Stordalen | collected...
AGACCCTGGCGAGCCTCCCAGCTCGCGAATGGCGGTCGGGGCGCGGGGAGATGGCCAAGTACGCCTTCCTCGGGGTGGCCGATCTCGACCGACTGGATCTCCCTCAGCAGGTGGCGCGTTGCGTCGCGTGCAAGGCCGAAGTCGTCGCCGGCGACGAACGGGAGGGCGGTCGGCGGATGATCCTGAACTACGGCCACACCTTGGCCCATGCCCTCGAGGCGGCGGGTCTCGCGAGCGAGGATGCGAGCCGTCCGGAGATCGACCTCCGCCACGGCGAAGCGGTGGCGATCGGCCTCGTCTTCGCGGCGGAGCTCGCCCACCGCATGGGACGCATCAGCTCGGAGCGCGTCGAACGTCATCGTCAGGTGGTGGCCGGCTACGACCTCCCCGTCGGCCTTCCGCCCGGCGCCGACCCCGGCATGCTCGTGGGATTCATGACGCGGGACAAGAAGGCAGCCGGCGGCGACCTCACGATGGTGCTCGACGGGCCGGAGGGTGTCGAGACGGTCCACGGCATCCCGCTCGAGCTCGTCGGCGAGGTGCTGCAAGGCATTCGGGGTGATCGATGAGCGCCGCCGCCGACGAGCTCGCCGCGGACCGCGGGAACCCACAGCCGCGCACGATCCTGCTCCTCTCCGGCCCGAACCTCGGCCTGCTCGGCGAGCGCCAGCCGGAGATCTACGGCGCCGAGACGCTCGCGAATCACGTCGAACGGGCCCGGCGCGCGGCGTCCCGTTCGGGTTGTGCGCTGAAGCATCTGCAGAGCGAGCACGAGGCCGACCTGATCGCAGCGGTTCACGACGGCCGCGGCACCGTCGACGCGATCGTGGTCAATGCGGGAGCCCTCTCGCACTCGAGCTGGGCGCTGCATGACGCTCTCGCCTCCTTCGACGGTGTGGTCGTCGAGCTTCACCTGTCCAACCCGGACGCCCGCGAGCCCTGGCGCCGCCGATCGGTGCTGGCGCCCGTGGCCGATGGGACGGTGGCGGGTTTCAAGGGGCTCGGCTACGAGCTCGCCGTCGAGGCTGCCGCCCGACTGATCGCCGGGCGCAGCGACGCGCCCGGCGGCGCCTAGCATTTCTTCCGATGCCCGGCGTTCGCGAACGTTCACCCCTCGCTTCGATGGACGTCGCCGGGCGTCTGGGACTGCTGGCCGCGGGTCTCGACGACCTCGGCTGCGACGGCCTGCTCGTCACCAAGCTGACCAACATCCGCTACCTGACCGGCTTCACCGGGTCGGCGGGCCTGCTCCTCGTCCTTTCCGACGATGCGCTCCTCGTGACCGACGGCCGCTACCGCGACCAGTCCGCGGAGCAGATCAAGCTCGCCGGCGCGCCCGTGCAGATCGAGATCGGCCGGCCTGCTGCCCAGCTCGGGGCCATCAAGCGGCGCGCAAAGGGTCTCCGGCGCCTCGGCCTGGAGGCGGACGACGTCACCTGGGGCGCTCAGCAACGACTCCGCGCCGCGATCTCGACAGGGACCGAGCTTGTCGCGGTTCACCGCTCGGTCGAGACGCTCCGGGTCGTGAAGGACGAGGGCGAGCTCGCTCGGATCGAGCGGGCGGCGGACATCGCGGACGTGGCCCTGGCACAGGTGAAGGAGCTTCTCTGCGAAGGCCCGACCGAGGAGGAGTTCGCCATCGCCCTCGACTTCGAGATGCGCCGCCGGGGGGCGGATGGCGTCGCCTTCGAGACGATCGTCGCCAGCGGTCCGAACGGGGCCCTTCCCCACGCGCGACCCTCCGATCGCCGCATCGAGGCGGGCGAGCTCGTCGTGATCGATTTCGGGGCGATGGTCGACGGCTACCGCTCGGACATGACGCGCACCGTGAGCGTCGGGGCGCCGCACTCGGGCGAGCTCCGCCAGCTGCTCGAGGCGGTCCTCGCCGCACAGGGCGCCGGCGTGAGAGCCGTTCGCGCCGGCGTCACGGGAGGCGAGGTCGACGCGGTGTGCCGTGACTCGCTCGCGTCGGCCGGCCTGCGGGAGGCGTTCCTGCACGGGACCGGCCACGGGGTCGGCCTGGAGATCCACGAGGCCCCGTCGGTCTCGCCGGAGTCCGCTGATATCCTCGAAGTGGGCGCCGTCGTGACCGTGGAGCCGGGCGCCTACCTCCACTCGAGCGGCGGCGCGCGCATCGAGGACACTCTGGTCGTCACCGCCAGCGGCGCTCGCCTGCTCACCAAGTCGACCAAGGACTACACCCTCTGATGGCTTTCTCCACCAATGACCTCCGCAACGGCATGACCCTCGACCTCCCCGAGGGGCTGTTCACCGTCGTCGAGTTCCAGCACGTCAAACCGGGCAAGGGGGGCGCCTTTGTTCGCACCAAGCTGCGCAACGCCCGCACGAAGGCGGTCATCGAGCGCACCTTTCGTGCGGCCGAGCAGGTCGAGCAGGCGATGATCGACAAACGTGAGATGCAGTACCTCTATCGGGACGGGCAGGAGTACGTCTTCATGGACAACGTCTCCTACGACCAGATGAACGTGCCGGAGTCCTCGCTCGGCAACGCGGCGTCGTATCTCAAAGAAGGCGACTCGGCGGTGATGCAGATGTACGACAACGAGATCGTCGACGTCGACCTCCCGGCCGCCGTCGAGCTCACGGTCGCCGACACCGAGCCCGGCCTGCAAGGCGATCGTGTTTCGGGTGCGCGCAAGCCGGCGACGCTCGAGACCGGACTCGTGGTCCAGGTGCCGCTGTTCGTCAACCCCGGCGAGCGCATCAAGGTCGACACCCGGACCGGTGAGTACCTCACCAGGGCCTGAGAGCGTCTCGCGCCGCTCTCTGCCGGGAGCCAGACGGCGGGCGCGCGAGCGGGCCCTCGAGCTGCTCTACGAAGCCGAGACCAAGGACCTGAGCCCGACACAGCTCCTCGCCGAGCTGCCGGTCGCACCGGAGGGATACGCGACGCAGCTCGTCGCCGGCGTCGAGCGACGCGCCGAGGAGGTGAACCGTCTCCTCAGGCGTCACGCCGCCGGCTGGACGGTCGAGCGGATGCCGGCGGTCGACCGCTGCGTGCTGCGGATAGCGACCTACGAGCTGCTCGACGAAGCCGACGTGCCGGTTGCGGTCGTGCTCGACGAGGCCGTCGACCTCGTGAAGGCGTACTCGACCGAGGACTCGGGCCGCTACGTGAACGGCGTGCTCTCCGGTGTGGCAGGAGAGGTCCGGCCCGCCCGGCCCGATGAGCCTGCAGAGCAGCTTGGCGGGCCGGCGCAGCCGCCGGGACGGCCCGGTACGCCGGCGCCGGCGTAGCTTCCCGATGACGCAAGGCTCCTACGAGGCGACCGGTGTCGACTACGACGTCCTCGACGGCGCCAAGCGGCGCGCGCTCGCCGCCGCCGCGACGACCCTCGGGCTGCCGGCGGCCCGGGGGGCGAGCGTCGTCTCGGCATCGCTCGGCGAGCCCGCGACGCTGCTCGAGCTCGGGGGCGTCACATTGGCGTTCGTCCTCGAGTGCCTCGGCACCAAGTCGATGATCGCCCGGGCGTACGAGGCATCGACCGGCGTCGACCGTTTCGACGCGATCGGCTACGACACGGTGGCGGCGGTCGTGAACGACCTCTGCTGCGTGGGCGCGTTGCCGCTCCTCATCAACGCCTACGTGGCGACCGGGTCGGCCTCCTGGTACGAGGGGACGCGCCATGCCTCGCTGGTCGCGGGTTGGCTCCGCGCCTGTCAGGACGCCGGGGCGACTTGGGGCGGCGGTGAGTCCCCGACCCTCTCTGGACTGATCGAACCCGAGCACGTCGACCTCGCCGGCAGTGCCGTCGGACGGTTGCCCGAGGGGCGTTCGCCCTGGCTCGGCTCTGCACTCGCGCCCGGCGACGAGATCGTGCTCGTGGCCGCCAATGGGCTGCACGCGAACGGAGCCTCACTCGCCCGCCGGCTGGCTGACGAGCTGCCGTCCGGGTGGACGACCCCGCTGCCGAGCGGCCGGCACTACGGCGAGGCCGTGCTCGACCCGGGCGTGCTCTACGCCGGGCTCGTCGAACGGCTTTGGCACGACTCGGTTCCCGTACGGTACGCCAGCCACATCACCGGTCACGGTCTCCGCAAGATCATGCGAGCCGATCGCGAGCTGACCTACCGGATCGACCGGCTCCCGGAAGTGCCGGAAGTGCTCGAGTTCCTCGTCGGCAAGGCAGGCCTCGAGCCGAGCGAGGCCTACGCGACCTTCAACATGGGCGCGGGGTTCGCGCTGTTCACCGCCTCGGGCAGCGGGCGCGACGCCGTCGAAGCCGCCCGCGCCGCCGGCCACGCCGCGCTGCTCGCGGGCCGTGTGGAGGAGGGGCCGCGCCAGGTCGTGCTCGAGCCGATCGAGGTGACCTACCGGGGCGACGAGCTCGACGTGCGCTGAGGGGCAGGGCTCGGCGGCGAGCGCGAACAACCCGGATCTTCCCGAGTTTCGGGGGCACACGGCGCCGAGGTTGGCTAGAGTGGGATCTCGGACGTGAAACGGGTCCAGCGAGTCCCGTACGGACGAGGAGGAGCCCGAGTGGCCGATAGGGAGAGAAGGCTGACGCGCCCGGGAGGGCGCGTTTTTGTTGCCCGCGCTCAGGTGATGGACGGCGACGAGGTCCGCAGGGCGCTGGTGCGCATCGCGCACGAGATCGTCGAACGCAACCGCGGGTTGCGACAGGTGGCGGTCATCGGGCTCCAGACCGGCGGCGTGCCGCTGGCCGAACGCCTGGTCGCGATCCTGCAGGAGATCGAAGGAACGGCGGTGCCGTTCGGGACCCTCGACGTCGCGTTCTACCGGGACGACATCGGGCTGCGTCCGGTGCTGGCCGAAGAGGTCACCGACCTGCCGTTCGACCTCACGGGCCGGATCGTGATCCTCGTCGACGACGTCCTGTTCACGGGAAGGACCGTCCGGGCGGCGCTCGAGGCCCTCGCGGCCCACGGGCGGGCGAGCGCCGTGCAGCTGGCGGTCATGGTCGACCGCGGTCACCGCGAGCTGCCGATCCGCCCGGACTTCGTGGGCAAGAACCTCCCGACCCGGAGGAGCGAGCTCGTCGACGTGGGGGAGGAGGGAGTCTCGATCGGTGAGCTCCTCGCGACCGACCGGGGGGTTCGGTGACCTCCCCCGCCGCCCGGCACCTGCTGTCGGTCGCCGATCTGGGCCGCGACGGCATCCTCGAGATCATGCGCCTCTCCGACGCCTTCGCCGAAGTCGCGCAGCGGCCGATACCGAAAGTGCCCGCGCTGCGGGGCCGAACGGTGGCGACGGTCTTCATGGAGCCGTCGACCCGGACCCGCCTCTCCTTCGAGACCGCGGCCAAGCGCCTCTCCGCCGACGTCATGACGTTCACGGCGGCTTCGTCCTCGGCCGTCAAGGGCGAGTCGCTCCGTGACACCGTCGAGACGATCGATGCCATGGGCGTCGACGCCATGATCGTCCGGCACCACGCCTCGGGGGCACCGCTGCGGGTCACCGACTGGGTCGGCTCGAGTGTGATCAACGCCGGCGACGGCACCCACGAGCACCCGACGCAGGCGCTGCTGGACTGCTACACGATCCGCGAGGCCATCACGGACCGGCGGGACGGGGAGGTCCCGGTCGATCTCGCCGGGCTGCGGATCGCGATCGTGGGCGACATCAAGCATTCGCGCGTCGCCCGGTCGAACGTGCTCGCCTTCAGCGCTCTCGGCGCCGAAGTGGTCCTCATCGCGCCGCCGACGCTGATGCCGGCGTCGCTCGAGGGCTGGCCGGTGAGCGCCACCGGCGACATCGACGGCGCCCTCGGCGGACTCGACGTCGTCTACCTGCTGCGGATCCAGTCCGAGCGACTCGGCGAGGTGCTGCTGCCCTCGCTCGACGAGTACCACTGGCGCTACGGGCTCACCCGCGCCCGGGCCGAGGCGCTCAAGAAGGACGCCATCGTGATGCATCCCGGACCCATGATCCGGGGCGTCGAGATCGCGCCGGAGGTGGCCGACCTGCCCGCCACCCTCGTCACGCGCCAGGTGCGCAACGGCGTGCTCGTCCGCATGGCCGTCCTGTTCCACCTGCTCGGATCGGGGGCCCTGTGACGGCCCGCCGCGACGTCGTCGAGAGGGCGGAGACGGTCGTCCGCGGCGGGACGCTGATCGACGAGACCGGCGAGCGTCGAGCCGACGTCCTCGTGCGCGGCGGCCGGATCGTCGCGGTCGGGGAGTCGATCGACCCGCCGAACGGCGCCGCTGTCCTCGACGCCGGCGGCTGCGTCGTTGCCCCGGGGCTCGTCGACCTCCACACGCACCTGCGCGAACCGGGCGGCGAGGTCGCCGAGACGGTCGAGTCCGGATCGAGGGCCGCCGCGCTCGGCGGCTACACCGCCGTGCTCGCGATGCCGAACACCGAGCCCGCCATCGACTCGGCAGCGGTGGTGCGCGATGTGCTGGCACTCGGCGAGACGGCGCTGACCGAGGTCGCGGTGGCGGGCGCCATCACGATCGGCCGCCGAGGCGAGCGGCTCGTCCCGATGGCCGAGCTGGCCGCGCTCGGCGTGCGGTTGTTCACCGACGACGGCAGGGGAGTGCAGCACGCCGGCCTGATGCGCCGCGCGCTCGAGTACGCGTCCGGCCTCGGCGTCGTCCTCGCCCAGCATTGCGAGGACGAGCAGCTGGCGGCCGGCGGTCACATGAACGAAGGCGCCTGGTCGAGCCGCCTCGGGATCGCCGGCCAGCCGGCGCTGGCCGAAGAGGCGATGCTGGCAAGGGATCTCGCGCTCGTGCGCCTCACGGGCGCGTCGATGCACTTCCTTCACCTGACCACTGCCGGAGCGATCGAGCTGATCCGCAGAGCCAAGGCCGACGGCCTCCCGGTCACCGCAGAGGTCACGCCCCATCACCTCGCTCTCTGCGATGCGGCCGTGGCGAGCTTCGACCCCGTCTTCAAGGTCAACCCGCCGCTGCGGAGCGCCGTCGACGTTGCCGCCGTCCGGGCCGGCCTCGTGAGCGGCGTCGTCGACGCCATCGCGACCGACCACGCGCCGCACGCGCCCGAGCGCAAGGACGATCCCTTCGACGAGGCTCCGGCCGGGATGCTCGGCCTCGAGACCGCGCTCGCGGTCGCCCACAGTGCTCTCTGTCCGGGCGCGTCCCGCCGCGGCGACGACCGGGCCGAGGGCGGCTGGGTGCCGGCCGGAGAGGCAACGGTCCTGTCGCTGCGGGACCTCCTCGGCTTCTTCTCCTGGCGGCCGGCGCGCATCGCCGGGCTCGACCGGCGCCGGCAAGGCGACCAGGCCGACCAGGGTGGGCCGATCGTGCCCGGCGCCGCCGCGAACCTCATGGTGTTCGACCCGACCGAGGAGTGGGTCGTCGACCGGAGCCGCCAGGCGAGCCGGAGCCGCAACACGCCCTATGCCGGTCGCCGTCTCGTGGGCAAGGTCCGTCACACGATGTTCGCGGGCGAGTGCGTCGTTCTCGACGGAGAGGCGCAGAGATGACCGACGCCGGGCCGGCGGGCGGGCGGCCCCGGGTCTCGCGCCGCCCTGCCCGCCTCGTCCTCGCCGACGGCGCCGTTTTCGAAGGCGAGGCGATGGGGGCACTCCACAGCGGCCGTGTCGCCACGGGGGAGCTCGTGTTCAACACGTGCCTGTCGGGCTACCAGGAGGTCATCACCGACCCCTCTTATGCCGGGCAGGTGCTGGCGTTCACCTACCCCCACATCGGCAACTACGGCGTGTCGCCCGAGGACGAGGAGAGCCGCCGTCCGTTCTGCCGGGGGGTGATCGTCCGGGAGATCACGGAGCGACCGAGCAGCTGGAGATCGGCGGAGAGCCTCGAGGTCTTCCTGCGCCGGCACGACGTGCCTGGCCTCACGGGCATCGACACCCGGCGGCTCACGCGCCACGTCCGCCACGTTGGGGCGATGCCGTGCGCGTTCGGGACCGGCTCGGCAGCAGAGCTGCTCGCCGCGGCGGCCGCCGAGCCGGGAACGCTCGGCGTCGACCTCGTCGCCGAGGTGACGACCGATGAGGCGTACCGGGTCGGCGTCAGGGCCGCCGGTCGCCGCTACTCCGTGGTCGCCTACGACTTCGGGATCAAGACGACGATCCTGCGCAACTTGAGCCGCATGGTGGATGTGGAGGTCGTCCCGGCGACGACGCCGGCGAACGACGTGCTCGCCCGACGCCCCGACGGCGTGTTCCTGTCCAACGGCCCCGGCGACCCGGCAGCGCTCGGGCACCTGGTGCGGGAGGTCGAAGCGCTCCTCGGCGCCGTGCCCCTGTTCGGGATCTGCCTCGGCCATCAGCTGCTGGCAAGGGCGTTGGGCGGGGAGACCTACAAGTTGCGCTTCGGGCACCATGGCGGCAACCACCCCGTGAAGCGGCTCGAGACCGGCGCAGTCGAGATCACGAGCCAGAACCATGGCTACGCCGTGGCCGAAGGCACCGTCGGCGGCGCCGCGGTCAGCCATGTCAACTTGAACGACGGGGTCATCGAGGGGCTCCGCTGTACCGATGTCCCGGCGTTCAGCGTCCAGTACCATCCCGAGGCCGGTCCCGGGCCGCACGACGCGAGGTACCTGTTCGAGGAGTTCCGGGCCCTGATGGCTGCGAACTGATGGCGACGCGCAAGGCCGAGTCCGGCGGACCGGGCGGGGCCGGCTGATGGGTCGCCGCGACGACATCGCGTCGATACTCGTCGTCGGCTCCGGCCCGATCGTCATCGGGCAGGCGTGCGAATTCGACTATTCGGGCACGCAGGCCTGCCGCGTGCTGAGAGAAGAGGGCTACCGGGTCATCCTGGCGAACTCGAATCCCGCCACGATCATGACCGACCCGGACCTGGCCGACCGGACCTACATCGAGCCGCTCGAGGCCGACGTGCTCGCCGCGATCATCGAGCGGGAGCGCCCCGACGCCCTGCTTCCGACGATGGGCGGCCAGACGGCGCTCAACCTGGCCGTGCAGCTCGCCGATCGGGGCGTGCTCGACCAGTTCGGGGTCGAGCTCATCGGTGCCAAGATCGAGGCGATCCGCACTGCCGAGAACCGCGACCGGTTCAAGCAGGCGATGACCGAGATCGGCCTTTCGGTGCCCGAATCCGGTTTCGCGCACGACATGGCCGAGGCGCTCGAGGTCGCGGCGATCGTCGGCTTCCCGCTCATCGTCCGGCCTTCCTTCATCCTCGGCGGCGCGGGCACGGGCATCGCGGCCGACCTCGAGCAGTTCCGCCGCCTCGCGGCGAGTGGCCTCTCGGCCAGCCCCGTGCGCGAGATCCTGGTCGAGCGCTCGATCGCGGGCTGGAAGGAATTCGAGCTCGAGGTCATGCGCGACAACGCCGACAACTGCGTCGTCGTCTGCTCGATCGAGAACTTCGACCCGATGGGCATCCACACCGGCGACTCCATCACCGTCGCCCCGGCGCAGACGCTGTCGGATGTCGAGTACCAGCGCATGCGCGATGCCGCCTTCGCCTGCATCCGCCGTGTCGGTGTCGAGACCGGCGGCTCGAACATCCAGTTCGCCGTGAACCCGCGCACGGGCGCGATGCTCGTCATCGAGATGAACCCGAGAGTCTCCCGCTCCTCCGCCCTGGCATCGAAGGCGACCGGGTTCCCGATCGCCAAGATCGCCGCCCGCCTCGCCGTCGGCTACCGCCTGGACGAGATCGCGAACGACATCACGCGGGCCACGCCGGCCTGCTTCGAGCCGACGATCGACTACGTGGTCACGAAGGTGCCCCGCTGGGCGTTCGAGAAGCTCCCCGGTGCGCCCGATGCCCTCGGCACCCGCATGCAGTCGGTGGGCGAGGCGATGGCGATCGGCCGGACGTTCCCCGAGTCGCTGCAGAAGGCGCTGCGCGGTCTCGAGCTCAACCGCGCCGGCCTCAACGCGGATCCAGCGGAAGTGCGCTACGACCGGCTCGGCGACGACGAGCTGCTCGAGAGGGCCGCGATCGCGACCCCCGACCGGCCGTTCCAGGTCGAAGCGGCGCTCCGGCGCGGGTTCAGCGTCGAGCGCGTCGCCGAGGCGACGGCCATCGACCCATGGTTCCTCGACCAGATCGCAGCAGTCGTCGACGAACGGCTCGCGCTGCAGGAGCTGGCGGCCGCCGGGGTGAGGCCCGCCGGGCTCGACACGGGCCAGTGGCGCAGGGCGAAACGGCTCGGCTTCTCCGATGCCCAGATCGCCTACCTCTTCGGCGCCGCCGAGGACGGCGTTCGCAGCGCCAGGCTGCTTGCCGGCGTGCGGCCGACCTTCAAGACCGTCGACACGTGCGGAGCGGAGTTCGCGGCCGAGACGCCGTACTACTACGCGACCTACGAGGACGAGGACGAGGTCGGACCCGGCCGCTCGCCCCGTGTCGTCATCCTGGGATCGGGGCCGAACCGGATCGGCCAGGGAATCGAGTTCGACTACTGCTGCGTCCACGCGTCGATGGCCCTCCGTGCGGCCGGCTACGAGACCGTCATGGTCAACTGCAACCCCGAGACCGTCTCGACGGACTACGACACCTCCGACCGGCTGTACTTCGAGCCGATCACCGAGGAGGCGGTTCTCGACGTCGTGGCGGCGGAGATGGGCGGAGGCGCCGGCGGCGTCGCCGGGGTGATCGTCGGCCTCGGAGGCCAGACGCCGCTCAAGCTTGCCGGGCGCCTGCCGCCCGCGCTCGTGCTCGGAACGAGCCCGGAGGCCATCGACATGGCGGAGGACCGCGAGCAATGGTCGGCGCTCTGTGCCAGCCTCGAGATCCCCCAGCCGGCGGGCGGCACTGCCGCCTCGGTGCTGGAGGCGCGCGAGATCGTCGGGCGGATCGGCTTCCCGGCCCTCGTGCGGCCGAGCTACGTGCTCGGTGGGCGTGCGATGGAGATCGTCTACGACGTCGAGGACCTCGACCGGGCGGTCGCCAACTCGCTCGTTCACGAAGGCACGCACGCGCCCGTGCGGCCGGTGCTCATCGACCGCTTCCTCGAGGACGCCGTCGAGGTCGACGTCGACGCGATTCGCGACCATGGGGGCGAAGTGCTCATCGGGGCGGTCATGGAGCACGTCGAGGAGGCGGGAGTGCACTCGGGTGACTCCGCCTGCGCGATCCCTCCACCGACCCTCGACGAGGCGACCGTTCAGGTCATCGAGGACTACACGCGTCGCATCGCGGAGGCGCTGGCCGTCCGCGGCCCGCTCAACGTCCAGTACGCGGTCAAGCAACGCCAGGTGTTCGTCATCGAGGCGAATCCGCGGGCGAGCCGGACGGTCCCCTTCGTCGCCAAGGCGACAGGTGTCCCGCTCGCCAAGATCGCGGCGCGGACCCTGCTCGGGGCGACGCTCGCGGAGTTGCGCGACGAGGGCTTGCTGGCGGCTCCGGGCGGCCGTCGTCGACAGCACGTGAGCGTGAAGGAGGCGGTCCTACCGTTCGACCGGTTCCCCGACGTGGACTCGATCCTCGGCCCGGAGATGCGCTCCACCGGTGAGGTGATGGGGATCGACCGCACCTTCGGCCTCGCGTTCGCCAAGAGCCAGATCGCGGCCGGCAACCGCCTGCCGGCCGAGGGCGCCGTCTTCCTGTCGCTCGCCGACCGCGACAAGGAGGCGGGGGTGGGCGCGGCGCGTGGGTTCGCGGCGCTCGGTTTCGCTTTGGTGGCCACGGAGGGCACAGCGGACTTCCTCGAGGCGCGCGGGGTCATGATCGAGACCCGGGTTGCCAAAGTCGGCCAGCCCGGGCTGGGCAAGGTCGACGCGGTCGAGCTCATCGCGAGTGGGAAGGTGCAACTCGTCGTCAATACCCCGCGCGGTCGCGGACCCCGGGCCGACGGCGCCCACATTCGCCGGGCGGCGTCGGCCCATCGCGTCCCCTGCATCACGACCGTCGCCGCCGCGCGGGCCGCCGCCGCCGGCATCGCCGACTGGGGGCGACTGCGCCTCGAGGTGCGAAGCCTCCAGGAGCACCACGCCCCCCCGGGCGAACCGGCGAGGCTCTTCGCCGACCCCGCACCGTGAGGCGCCGGGCGCCCGCCGGCGAGGTGGACCTCGGCACCTGCGTCGGGAGTGTCCGCCTCCCCGCTCCGGTGATGACGGCCTCGGGAACGAGCGGGCACGGCGCCGAGCTGGGCGCGTACTTCGACCTCGCCTCGATCGGCGCCGTCGTGGTGAAGTCGCTGTCGATTGAAGCGTGGCCGGGCAACCCGAGCCCTCGCGTCTGCCCGGTGCCGGGGGGGATGTTGAACGGCGTCGGCCTGCAGGGCCCCGGCGTTGGGGCCTGGCTCACCGAGGAGCTGCCCGGTCTGCAGGCTTGCGGCGCCAGGGTCGTGGCGAGCATCTGGGGCCGGCGCGTCGAGGACTACGCCCGGGCGGCGTCGCTGCTCGCGGAGGCCCCCGAATGCGTGGTCGCCGTCGAGGTGAACGTGAGCTGCCCGAACCTCGAGGACCGAAGCCGTATGTTCGCCCACTCGGCTCAGGCGACCGCCGCCGCGCTGGAAGCGTCCGCCGCCTGCGGCCGGCCCCGTTGGGCCAAGCTCTCGCCGAACACCTCCGAGCTCCTGGGCGTGGCTGAGGCGGCGCTCGCGGCCGGCGCCGAGGCGCTGACGCTGACGAACACGCTCCTCGGGCTCGCCATCGACCCCGAGCGGCGGGCACCGGTGCTCGGGGCGGGCGGCGGCGGGCTCTCGGGCGACGCGCTGCACAGCGTCGCCCTCCGGGCGGTCTACGACTGCCGGGCGGCGTTCCCCGATGCCGGCATCGTCGGGGTCGGTGGCATCTGCGACGGTCGGGGCGCGGTCGCCATGTTGCTCGCCGGGGCGGACGCGGTACAGGTCGGGACGGCGACGCTCGCCGACCCGCGCGCGGCGCCACGGGTACAGGCCGAGCTCGCCTCGTGGTGTGCCCGGCACGAGGTGGGATCGGTCCGCGAGCTCGTCGGCGCGGCGAACGACAACCGGAAGCGAGAGGAGCTGCGATGACAACCGATCAGGTGCCGGCGAACGTGCGCGACCGCTTGGCGCTGGCGCTCGACGTCCCGAGCCTCGACGAGGCGGTCGAGCTCGCCGCTCGACTGCGGCCCTTCTTCTCGGTCGTCAAAGTCGGCTTGGAGCTGTTCTCCGCCGAGGGGCCGCTCGCCGTCGACGCGCTGATGGACGAAGGGTTCCGGGTGTTCCTGGATCTGAAGCTGCACGACATCCCGACAACGGTCGGCCGCGCCGCGCGACGGATCGGCGCCCTCGGCGTCTCCTATGCCACGGTTCACGCCGCCGGGGGCGAGCAGATGTTGCTGGCCGCCGTCGAGGGTTTCGAGGAGGGATGGGCCGAGGCCGTCTCCTCGGGCCACCCGGCGCCGGTCGAGGCGCCGGCCGGGATCCTGGCGGTGACGGTGCTGACGAGCGACCGGGAAGCCACCGCCGAGCTCCTCGGAGCCCGTGCGTCGCTCGCGGCGCGGGCCGGCTGTGTCGGCCTCGTCTGTGCCGCCCGGGATCTGCCCGTGGTCCGCAGGCGCGCGCCGGGACTGCTCACCGTTGTTCCCGGGATTCGCTTCGCGGAATCGTCACCGCACGACCAGGCCCGGGCCGCGGGTCCGTCGCTGGCGTTCGCCGCCGGCGCCGATCTTCTGGTGATCGGCAGGACCGTGACGGGCTCGGACGCCCCCGACCTGGCTGCTCAACGCCTGGTGACCGAGGTGCAGGCGGTTCTCGAGCGCGACCGGGACTCTGCCGATCGTTAGCCCCCGGCGCCGTGCGGCCGGCACCCGTTAAAATATGAAGGATCTGTTACATATATTACGGACCTGCTACGGTTAGGTTGCGAACCGCCTTCTCAAAAGGCGGCTCGCAGCAACTATCGAAGCAACCACCAGGGCTTGTTGAGTCGAGGAGGTCCGGCACCATATGTTACGAAAGCGCAACTTCACGAAGCTCGCGACTGTGGGACTAGCGGTTTCATCTGCCGCTCTCGTGCTTGCAGCCTGCGGATCGAGCAGCAAGGCCCCAGCGTCGACGAACACGACGACGGCCGGCGGTCACATCACCAGGATCAAGGGCGGCACGATGACCATCGCCGAAGCCGCCGCCGCGGGGCCGAACTACGTCTTCCCCATGATGGGCGGCGCCTACTTCAGCACGTCGAACTTCCAGCTGATCTACATGATGTACCGCCCGCTCTACTGGTTCGGCGTCGGCAACAGCGCCAGCCTCAACCCCGGGCTGTCGGTGGCGCAGGTGCCGGTCTACTCCAACGGCGGCAAGACCGTGACCATCAAGATGAAGGGCTACAAGTGGTCGAACGGCGAAGCTGTGGACGCCCAGGACGTCGTGTTCTGGATGAACATGCTGAAGGCCGACGCCACCTCGTGGGCGGCCTACGTCCCGGGACCGACGCAGTTCCCCGGGAACGTCACGAACGTCGTCGCCGACGAGTCGACCGACACCGTCACCTTCACCCTCGACCAGGCCTTCAGCGAGCTCTGGTTCACCGACAACGAGCTGAGCCAGGTATCGCCGCTGCCGATCGCTTGGGACATCACCCACGCCGGCGCCGCCGCCGGCTCGGGCGGCTGCTCGAAGGCGACGTACGCCTCGGTGACGACGGCGCTGCAGACCATCAAGGGCACGCCGACGCTGGTGCAGACCTCTCCGTCCGCGAAGGCTTGCGCGGCGGTGTACGCGTTCTTGACGGGCAAGACCGAGGCAGGCGATCTCGGCACGTACGCGACGAACCCGCTCTGGCAGATCGTCGACGGTCCGTTCCACCTGAGCGCGTACGACGCCACGACCAACGGTCTCACCCTGGTGCCGAACAAGCTGTACTCGGGCCCGGTGAAGCCGTCGATCGCCAAGCTCGTGCTCGCTCCCTTCACCACCGACACCTCGGAGTTCAACGTGCTCGCCAGTGGCGGCAAGCTCAACATCGGCTACGTCCCGCCCCAGGACGTGCCCGCCTACAAGGGGCAGGCCTTCGGTCCGAACGGGCCGGAGGCGGGGGCGAACAATGCCCAGCTGGCGTCGAATTACAACCTCTCGCCCTGGTACCCCTGGGGAATCAACTACTTCGCCATGAACTACACGAACCCGACCTCGGGGCCGATCTTCAGCCAGCTGTACGTCCGCCAGGCGCTCCAGTCGCTGATGAACCAGACCCTTTGGATCCAGCTGTTCGACTCGGGCTACGGAGCCCCGACCTACGGGCCGGTTCCGGTGATCCCGAAGACGGCGGACGCCACTCCGCAGGAAAGCGACAACCCGTACCCGTACAGCCCAAGCCACGCCAAGTCGCTCCTCAGCTCGCACGGCTGGACCGTGGTCCCGAACGGAACCACGACCTGCACCCGCCCGGGCACCGCTGCCAACGAGTGCGGGAAGGGGATCGCGAAGGGCGCGGCGATGAACTTCCAGTACCTCTACGCCAACGGCATGATCTCGTTCGTGAGCCAGGTCAAGGAGCTCCAGTCGAGCTGGGCCCAGGCGGGCATCAAGCTGACCCTCGAAGGCAAGTCCTTCGGCGACGTCATCAGCACCGCCGCCACGCCGTGCACACCCGGCAAGGCCTGCCCGTGGGACATCGCCAACTGGGGCGGTGGATGGAGCTACTCGCCGGACTACTACCCGACCGGCGAGGAGATCTTCGCCACGGGCGCGGCGTCGAACTTCGGCTTGTACTCCGACAAGGTCAACGACGCCAACATCGAGCTGACCAACACCTCGTCCTCGCTGCAGAGCCTCTACACCTACGAGAACTACCTGGCAAAGCAGGTCCCCGACATCTGGCAGCCGGAACCGCCCTATGAGTTGACCGAGGTCGGAAAGAACGTCTGCGGCGTCGTGCCGCAGAACGTCCTCCTTTTCTGGGTTGCCCAGGACTGGTACTTCTGCAAGGTGGGCTGACCGCACGCAGTCGTCACATCGCCCGCTACGGGTGACCGACCGCACGTTCCCCGGGCCACAGTGGGTGTCGTTGCCCGGGGAATGTGCCGGTCCGACGATCCGCGAGCTCGCCGGCGTTGGACCGATCGGCGGCCGCCGGTACGCCGCTGGATGACCGGATCCTGTACGTAACGTTACGGATGCGCTACGGTGATGCTGACGGACTCTCGCCCGAGGGGGGCGCTGGCCGCTCGCATCACCAATCGAACTAGCCGACAACGCACGTTGAATTCAGGAGGTCCGGCACGATCATGATACGAAAGCGCAAGCTAACCAAACTCGGGACGGTGGGACTCGCGGTCGCTGCCGCAGCTCTCGTCCTTGCAGCCTGCGGATCGAGTGCTAAGCCCGCGGCCACGACGACGTCGACCACGACCAAGAGCCACACGATGGTGAAGGTGCCGGGCGGCACCATGACGATCGCCGAGGCTCCGGCCGCCGGACCCAACTACATCTTCCCGATGATGGGCGGCGCCTACTTCAGCGTGACGAACTTCCAGCTGCTCTACATGCTCTACCGGCCCCTGTACTGGTTCGGCGTCGCGAGCACCCCGGATCTAAATTCCGGGCTTTCGGTGGCGCAGGTGCCGGCGTACTCCAACGGCGGCAAGACGGTGACGATCAAGATGAAGGGCTACAAGTGGTCGAACGGCGAGGTCGTGGACGCCCAGGACGTCGTGTTCTGGATGAACATGCTCAAGGCCGACGCCACCTCGTGGGCGGCGTATGCGCCGGGGCCCGGCCAGTTCCCCGGCAACGTCGTCAACGTCACCGCTGACAACGCGGCGGACACCGTCACCTTCACGCTCGACGCGGACTACAGCCAGCACTGGTTCACTTACAACGAGCTGAGCCAGGTCACGCCACTGCCGCTCGCATGGGACATCACCTCCGCCGGCGGGGCCGCCGGCTCGGGCGGCTGCTCGAAGGCGACGTATGCCTCGGTGACGACAGCGCTGCAGACCATCAAGGGCACGCCGACGCTCGTTCAGACCTCCGCATCCGCGAAGGCCTGCGCGGCGGTGTACGCGTTCTTGACGGGCAAGACCGAAGCCGGCGATCTCGGCACCTACGCGACGAACCCGCTCTGGCAGATCGTCGACGGGCCGTTCCACCTGAGCGCGTACGACGCCACGACCAACGGTTTGACGGTCGTCCCGAACAAGCTGTACTCGGGCCCGGTGAAGCCGTCGATCGACTCGCTCGTGTTCGCGCCGTTCACGACCGACACCGCCGAGTTCAACGTGCTCGCGAGTGGCGGGAAAATCAACATCGGGTACGTCCCGCCGCAGAACCTGCCGGTCTACAAGGGAGCCCTCTTCGGATCGACCGGTCCGAAGGCAGGGACGAACAACGCCCAGCTGGCGTCGAACTACGTCCTCGCTCCCGTGTACGGCTGGGGGGTCAACTACTTCGCCATGAACTACACGAACCCGACCTCGGGCCCGATCTTCAGCCAGCTGTACGTCCGCCAGGCGTTCCAGTCGCTGATGAACCAGACCCTTTGGATCCAGCTGTTCGACTCGGGCTACGGAGCCCCGACCTACGGGCCGGTTCCCGTGGTCCCGCCGACGTCATTCGCGTCCAAGCAGGAGAGCGCCAACCCGTACCCGTACAACCCGGCCCACGCCAAGTCGCTGCTCACCTCGCACGGCTGGACCGTGGTCCCGAACGGAACCACGACCTGCACCCACCCGGGAACCGGTGCCACCCAGTGCGGCAAGGGGATCGCGAAGGGCGCGGCGCTGAACTTCCAGTACCTCTACTACAACGGCGCGGTGTCGTTCGTCAGCCAGATCAAGGAGCTCCAGTCGAGCTGGGCCCAGGCGGGCATCAAGCTGACCCTCGAAGGCAAGTCCTTCGGTGACGTCATCAGCACCGCCGCCACGCCGTGCACACCCGGCAAGGCCTGCCCGTGGGACATCGCCAACTGGGGCGGTGGGTGGATCTACGCTCCGGACTACTACCCGACCGGTGAGGAGATTTTCGCCACCGGCGCGGCGTCGGACTTCGGCCAGTACTCCGACAAGACCAACGACGCCAACATCAAGCTGACCAACACGTCGTCCTCGCTCAGCAGCCTCTACACCTACGAGAACTACCTCTCGCAGCAGCTGCCGGACATCTGGCAGCCACAGCCGCCAGGCGCCTTGACCGAGATCGGGAAGAACGTCTGCGGCGTCCTGCCCCAGAACATCCTCCTCAACTACGTGGCTGAGGACTGGTACTTCTGCAAGCCGGGCTAGTAACAAGTCCCGTCGCCCGTCGCGGGTGACCGACGGCACGTTTCCCGGGGCCAGGACGAGAGTCCCTGGCCCCGGGGAAACCGTCGTTCTAGGCCCGGAGACGGTACTCGGCCCGTAGGCCGAAAGGGCGGTGGGACAGTTGCCGCCAAGCTTGGCCTGTTAGCATCAGGACCTGGGGATGCTGGCGCAGAGACCCAGCGTCTTGCAGGGGGAAGGAGTCGTGCGTGATCGGCTACCTCACTCGGAGAGTGATCCAGGCGGTCATCGTCGTCCTCGGCGTGTGCCTCATCACCTTCATCCTGTACCACCTGTTTCCCGGCGGCGCGACCTCCGAGGCCCGGATCATCCTCGGACCCCGCGCCTCGCCGGCGCAGATCGGTATCTTCCTCAAGGCGAACGGGCTGAACGACCCGATCTGGACGCAGTTTGCGGTCCTCGTCGGGCACGTCTTCACGTTCAACCTCGGGTACTCGTACAAGCTCAATGAGCCGGTGTCGACCATCATCTTGCAGAAGCTGCCGAAGACCCTCGTCCTGCTCGGGCTCTCGACGCTGCTCACCGTCATCGTCGCGATCCCGCTCGGCATCTTCCAGGTCCTGCGCCGCAACAAGCCGTCCGACTACGCGCTGACGACGCTGTCGTTCATCTTCTACGCAACGCCGACCTTCTTCCTCGGCATCGTGCTCATCCAGCTGTTCGCCATCCACTGGCACATCTTCCCGCCCGAGGCACCGCAGTCCTCCTCTGTGGGGGCGATCCTCACCGACTGGCAAGCGCTGGTGCTGCCGGTGTTCACGCTCGCCGCGGTCTATGTGGCGGGCTTCTCCCGGTACATGCGCTCGTCGATGATGGAGGCGCTCACCGAGGACTACGTCCGGACCGCACGGGCGAAAGGGATGTCGACGCGACGGGTCAACTACGTCCACGCGCTGCGCAACGCGCTCATCCCCATCATCACCCTCCTCGGGCTCACGCTGCCGGCGATCGTGAGTGGAGCGCTCATCACCGAGGACGTCTTCAACTACCCCGGCATGGGGCTCGCCTTCTTCAACGCCGCCATCAACAACGACTTTCCGCTCCTCATCGGCACGGTGGTCGTCGCTGCCGTGGCGACCGTGGTGGGGTCGCTGCTCGCCGACATCCTTTACGCCGTCCTCGACCCGAGGATCCGCTATGTGTGACCCGCGGTCGCGCCATCGGCGGTGGACGAAGGGCGCGATCCGGTGATCCCGCTCAAAGGTGACGTGCCCATCATGTCGCAGGCCGAAGGGCTCTCCGGGCAGCTGGTCGCGCCGGCGATGGAGGTCACCGAGGCGGGCGAGGCGGGTGGGGTCGGCAGCCTCAGCAGGATCATCTGGCGGGTGTTCGCCGAGAACAAGCTCGCGCTCATCAGCGTCGGGATGATCATCTTCATGCTGTTGTTCTGTTTCGTCGGCCCGCACATCTACGTCACCGACCAGGCCAATCTCGTCGTCACGAATATCAACCAGGTCCTCGCCCACCCCGGGGCGGCGCACCTCCTCGGCACCGACCCGAACGGTTACGACACCGTCGGGCGGCTCATGGTGGGCGGCGCCACCGCGCTCGAGATCTCACTTTTGGCAGCGGGCATCGCCACCGTCTTCGGCGTTTTCTTCGGGGCAATTTCCGGCTATGTCGGCGGCGTGGTCGACGCCATCATGATGCGCATCGTCGACACGGTCCTGTCGGTCCCGACGCTGTTCCTGCTGATCGTCATCGCGGCGATCCTCAAGCCCTCGTTCTGGCTGATCGTGTTCATCGTGGCGCTGGCGGCCTGGCTCGTGCCGGCGCGCCTCATCCGGGGTGAGACCCTGACGCTGCGCACGCGCGAATACGTGCAGGCGGTCCGGGCGATGGGCGGCGGTGGGAGCCGGATCGTGGTGCGCCACATCATCCCGAATGCCGTCGGGACGATCATCGTGAACGCGACGTTCCAGATCGCCGACGCCATCGGCGTGCTGGCCGCGCTCGGCTTCCTCGGCTTCGGCGTGCCCTCTCCGGGCACGAGCTGGGGCCAAATGCTCTCCGACGGCATCAGCTATGCCCAGGAGGGCGCCTGGTGGCTCATCTACCCGGCCGGCGTCGCCATCATCCTCGTCACCGTCTCGTTCAACTACATCGGCGACGCGCTGCGCGACGCGTTCGAGGTTCGGCTGCAGCGTCGGTAGCGGAGATCCGGCCAGCTTCGCCACCGGCCGGGAGCGACTGCCGCCGGCCCGCCGGGCTCGTTCCCGGAAGCGGCGGGCTAGTCGCCGGGAGGCGCGGTTGACGCCGACGAGGCCATCGGTGCCGCCCCCACCGGCCGCTGCAGGGGGAAGTGGCACGCCGCCAGGTGGTCGCCGCCAAAGGACTGCAGCGGCGGTTCCTCCTGGGCGCAGATCTCCTGTGCGTACGGGCAGCGAGTGCGGAACCGGCAGCCCGAAGGCGGAGTGATGGCGGAGGGGAGCTCTCCTGAGATGTGCCGTCCCCGGTGGGCGGCGGCGAGCACCGGATCCGGCACGGGGATCGTGTCGATGAGCCCACGGGTGTAGGGATGAGCCGGCTGCTCGTAGATCTCCCTCGCCGCTCCGATCTCGACGAGCTTGCCGAGGTACATCACGCCGATGCGGTCGGAGAGGTACTTGAGGACCGCCAGGTCGTGCGAGATGACGATGTACGTCAGGCGGTGGGCCTGCTGGAGCGCCTTCATCATGTTGAGGATCTGCGACTGGATGGACACGTCGAGCGCCGAGACCGGCTCGTCAGCGACGATGAGGCGGGGGTTCAACGTCAGCGCGCGAGCGAACCCGATCCGCTGGCGCTGACCTCCGGAGAACTCGTGCGGGTAGAGGTCGATCGACTTCTGGCTCAGTCCGACCTCGCGCAGCAGCGAGCCGACGCGCTCCCATTGCTCGGTCCTCGACCCGATGCCCTGGACCTTGAGCGGCTCGCGGAGGATCGTGCCCACCCGCATCCGCGGGTCGAGCGATGCGTACGGGTCCTGGAACATGATCTGGAAGTCCCGGCGGCCGCGCCGGAGATCGGCGCGTCCCAGCTTCGTGACGTCCCTCCCGTCGAAACGGATCGCTCCCGACGTCGGCTTCTCGAGCGCCACCACGAGCCGCCCGATCGTCGTCTTGCCGCAGCCCGACTCGCCGACGAGGCCGAACGTCTCGCCCTCGCGCACGGCGAACGACACGTCCGAGACGGCCTTGACGCTGCCGATCTTGCGCTGCAGGATCGCGCCCGCGGTCACGGGGAACTCCTTGACGAGTCGGTCGATCTCGATGATCACCTTGCGGCTCGTGAGGTCCTGGACGCGCTGCAGCGCAATCCGCCGCGCCTCGGCGGCGTCGACTACGCGTATCGCGTGGCGAGGTGCCGTCGCGCTGCCGACGGGATTGAAGCAGGCCACCGAGTGGGCGGCTTCCTCGACGAGCGGCGGCTCCTCGTTGCGGCACTGCTCGGTCGCGTTGCGACAGCGCGGTTCGAACCTGCAGCCGACGAACTCACCGCTCAGATCGGGCGGGAGCCCCGGGATGCTGTAGAGCGGGATGCTGGCGTCGGCGTCCATCTTGGGAATCGAGTCGAGCAGCGCCTCGGAGTAGGGGTGGCTCATCTCCGAGAAGAGCGTGGTCGTCGAGGCGCCCTCGACGATCTTGCCGGCGTACATGACCATGACCCGGTCGGTCCGGCCGGCGATCACGCCCATGTCGTGGGTGATCAGCAGCACGGCCATTCTGAGCCGCTCGCGCAGGTCGTCGATCAGATCGAGGATCTGCGCCTGGATCGTGACGTCGAGCGCGGTCGTGGGCTCGTCGGCGATGAGGAGCTTCGGCTCGCAGGCGAGCGCGATCGCGATCATGACGCGCTGGCGCAGGCCTCCGGAGAGCTGGTGGGGGTAGGAGTCGAGGCGCTCCGCGGGACGTGGCATGCCGACGAGCTGGAGCACCTCGATCGCCCGGTCGGTCGCCTCCTGCTTGGAGACCTGCTTGTGGATCCGTACCGGCTCGGCGATCTGGCGACCGATGGTCATCGTCGGGTTCAGCGAGGTCATCGGGTCCTGGAAGATCATCGCCACGTCGTTGCCACGCACGTCGCGCATCGTCTTCTCGGGCATGGGCACGAGGTCCCGGCCGAGCAGCGTTACCGAGCCGCGGGTGATATGGCCGACGTTCGGCAGCAGCTTCATGATCGAAAGGCCGGTCGTGCTCTTGCCGCAGCCCGATTCTCCAACCAGGCCAAGGCATTCGCCCTCGCCGACGGTGAACGAGACGCCGTCGACGGCGCCCACGGTCGCCGAGCGGAGGTGAAATTCGGTACGGAGATCCGCGACCTCAAGAACGTTGGCCATGGAAGGCTCACCCCCGTGTTCCGCCCGACCCGCGCATAGTCGTTGCCGCCGGTCGTCGCGCTCGTAACGCCGGATCCCTGGTCGCCCGGCCTGTGCTGCGCTATCGTAACCGCCCATGCCCCAACCTCCTAGCCTCACGCCCGAGCAGCGCCACGCGGCGCTCCAGAAGGCTGCCCGAGCGCGCCGAGAGCGCGCTGAGATCAAGGACCATTTGAAGAGTGGTCGAGTCACGCTGCGGGAGTTGCTCGTCAAGGCGGAGTCGGACGAGATCGTCGGCAAGATGAAGGTGCTGGCGGTCCTCGAGGCACTGCCCGGTACCGGCAAGGTCAAGGCCCGCCGCCTCATGGAGACCGTCGGCATCAGTGAGACCCGCCGGCTCCAGGGTCTCGGAGCCAAGCAGCGCGAGACGCTGCTCGAGGCCGCAGCCCGGCCCTGATCCTCGTCATTTGCGGACCTGGCGGGGTCGGCAAAGGCACGATCATCCGCCGCCTGGTCGCCGCCGACGGGCGTCTCTGGCTCAGCCGCTCATGGACGACGCGCGCCCGGCGCCCTGGCGAGCCAGAGGACGCCTATACCTTCGTCGACCGGGACCGGTTCCTGGCTCGCGTCGCCGAGGGCGGCTTCCTCGAATGGGCGACACTCCTCGGCGAGTATTACGGGACGCCCATGCCGGAGCCCCCACCGGGTTGCGACGTCGTGCTGGAGATCGACGTCCAGGGCGCCCGCCAGGTGCTCGAGCGGCGCCCGGAGGCCCATTGCGTGCTCATCCGGGCGCCGTCGCCCGGCGTCCAGGAGCAGCGGCTGAGGGCGAGGGGCGACTCCGAGGAGCACATCCAGCGGCGGATGGCCCTCGGCAGGGCGGAAGAGGCGGATGGCCTCGCGCTGGCGTCGCATGTCGTCGTCAACGACGACCTTGACGGGGCGGTACGCGACCTCTCGGATATAGTGGAGCAGATCCGCCGCCAGGAGCACGAGAGCACCTAGCGCGGCATTCCGCCGCGAACAAGCGGCATCCGACCGAAGGAGTTCCATGGCCGAGCCGCGCAGCACGATGATCGATCCACCGATCGAGGTCCTGCTCGACAAGGTGGACTCGAAGTTCACGCTCGTGACCCTCGCCGCGAAGCGCGGCCGGCAGGTCAACTCGTACTTCAGCCAGCTCGGCGAGGGACTCGGCGCCATCGTGCCCCCGCAGGTGGCCTCCATCGCCCGCAAGCCCCTTTCGATCGCGCTCGAGGAGATCGCCGCCGGGAAGGTCGTCGCGGTGTGGCCGGTCGAAGAGGAGGTCGCCGAGGAAGCCGAATCGGGGGCCGAGGACATGACCAGCGCCCCCGACGACGGCGAGGCGGGCTAGCCCGCCCGGAAGGCGACGAAGGCGGCAGCGGTGAGTGATGCCGGACCCGGGCTGAACGGAGCCGCTGCTCGCGCAGCCGGCGTCGGGTCCCTTGCCGGCGCCACCGTGATACTCGGCGTGAGCGGCGGGATCGCCGCCTACAAGGCGGTGGAGGTCTGCCGCCGCCTCGTCGATGCCGGCGCCCACGTCGTGCCCGTCCTCACGAGAGGCGCCACCCGGTTCGTGGGCGAGGCGACCTTCTCGGCGCTCGCGTCCGAACCCGCCCGCTCGGCCCTCTTCGGCGAGGACCACCCGATTCCCCACACCGACCTGGGCCAGCGCGCGGACCTCATCCTGGTCGCGCCGGCCACAGCCCGCGTGATCGGGTCGTATGCAGCCGGGATCTCCTCGGACCTGCTCGTCGCGACCCTGCTCGCCACGCGGGCGCCGGTCCTGTTCTGCCCGGCGATGCACACCGAGATGTGGGAGCACGCGGCCGTCCAGGACAATCTCCAGATCCTCCGCCGGCGCGGCGTGCATGTGCTCGAGCCGGCGACGGGCCGCTTGGCCGGTGGGGACATGGGTGCCGGTCGCCTTCCCGAGCCTGAGCAGATCGTCGAGGCTGCCGGTCGGGTGCTCGCCACGGCGACGGGCGCACCGGCCGCTGCCGGGCCGCTCACCGGGCGGCGCGTGCTCGTCAGCGCAGGTGGCACGCGGGAGCCGATCGACCCGGTGCGTTATCTCGCCAACCGCTCGTCGGGAAAGCAGGGCCACGCCCTGGCCGAGGTGGCCGCCGAGCTCGGCGCCGAGGTCACGCTCGTGACCACGACCGCGCTGCCGGCGGCGCCGGGCATCGAGGTGGTCGAGGTCGAGACGGCCGCCCAGATGGCCGAGGCCGTCCTCTCCCGAGCCGACGGCGCCGACCTCGTCGTCATGGCTGCCGCCGTCGCCGACTACCGGCCGGCCGTCGTCGCAACCGGGAAGCTTCACAAGGCCGACGGGGCGCCCGAGATCCGGCTCGTGCCGACGCTCGACATCCTCGCCGAGCTCGGGCACCGCAGGCGCCCCGGGCAGGTGCTGGTGGGATTCGCGGCCGAGACGGACGCCCTCGGCGAGCGGGCGGCCGCCAAGCTCGAGGCCAAGGACGTCGATCTCGTGGTGGCGAACGACGTGGGGGCGGAGGGAGTCGGTTTTGCGCACGAGACCAACGCGGTGACGATCTTTCATCGTGGAGGGGCCCGGACAGAGATCCCGCTCCAATCGAAACGAGCCGTCGCGCGAGCCATCCTCCGCTCCACCTTCCCCCTGCTCTCGACCCCAGCACTGGCGCTCCCGGATCCACTGCGAGTAGAAGATCTGCCGCCGGTCGAAGGTCAACAACGAGGAGCCCCACGTTGAGCCATTTCCTTTTCACTTCTGAGTCGGTCACCGAGGGTCACCCGGACAAGATGGCCGACCAGATCTCCGACGCCGTCCTCGACGCCATCCTCGACGAGGACCCGAACGGTCGCGTCGCCTGCGAGACGCTGCTCACGACCGGGCTCGTGGTCGTGGCGGGCGAGATCTCGACCGACGCCTATGTGGATATCCCGCGCCTGGTGCGGCGGACGATCTGTGAGATCGGCTATGACCGCGAGGACCTGAGTTTCGACGGCAACCACTGCGGCGTCCTCGTCTCCATCGACGAACAGTCCACCGACATCGGCCAGGGCGTGTCGGCCGCGCTCGAGGTGCGCACCGGCAGCGCCGGCGAGGACGCCCTCAACGCCCAGGGAGCCGGCGACCAGGGGATGATGTTCGGCTACGCCTGCGACGAGACCCCCGATCTCATGCCCTATCCGATCTGGCTGGCGCACCGCCTCGCCCGGCAGCTGGCAGAGGTTCGCAAGACCGGGGCGGTTCCGTACCTCGGCCCCGACGGCAAGACGCAGGTGAGCATTCGCTACGAGAACGGCCGACCGGTCGAGCTCGTGACGGTGCTGATCTCGACCCAGCACCACAAGGATGCCAACCTCGAGCAGCTGCCGGGTGACCTGGCCGAGCACGTCATCACGCCGCTGCTGCCGACCGGGATCGAGACGAGCGGCTACCGCCTGTTGGCGAACCCGACCGGACGATTCGAGCTCGGCGGCCCGAGTGCCGACACCGGGTTGACGGGGCGCAAGATCATCGTCGACACCTACGGCGGGTGGGCGCGGCACGGCGGCGGCGCCTTTTCGGGCAAGGACCCGTCGAAGGTGGACCGCTCGGGCGCCTACGCAGCCCGATGGGTGGCCAAGCATGTGGTCGCGTCGGGCGCCGCGTCCCGCTGCGAGATCCAGGTCGCCTACGCGATCGGCGTCGCCCATCCGATCTCGGTCATGATCGACACCTTCGGTACCGAGACCGTCGCTCCGGAGCACATCGAGAAGGCCGTCGACGAGCTCTTCGACCTTCGCCCGGCGGCGATCGTGCGCGATCTCGACCTTCGCCGGCCCATCTATCGCCAAGTCGCGGCGTACGGCCACTTCGGGCGCTCGGCCGACGAAGTGCCGTGGGAGGCGACGCCGCGCGTCGGCGACCTACGCGCCGCGCTCGGCCTGTAGCGGAGGGGCCCGACCGGGCGAGGCTGCTCGGGGCCGGCGAGGTCGCCGCGGACAGATGACACTCGTCGTCGAAGTCCTGCCCGAGGTGAGCGGGATCGACCGCAGCTTCGCCTACGAGGTCCCCGACTCGCTCGTCGGCAGGATCGCGGTCGGTTCCATCGTGCGGGTGGTCCTGCACGGACGGCGCGTGCGGGGATGGGTGGTCGCCGAGGCGATTGATCCGCCGCCGGAGATCGAGCTGCGGTCCGTGTCCGAGGTTGCGTCGTACGGGCCGACGCCCGAGATCGTCGAGCTCAGCCGTTGGGCGGCGTGGCGCTATGCCGGTCGCCTGCGGCCGCTGCTCGTCGCGGCATCGCCGCCGCGCCTTGTTCGCGGGCTGCCGCCGGCGCTTGCTCCTCGTTCGGGGCCGGGGCACGGCACCGAACGCGCCATCGAGGGCGTCCCACCGCGAAATGGCGGCGAGCGCGAGATCGCCACCGCCACCCTCCAGGCGCTCTCCTACGGTGCTGCGGTGCTGCGCCTGCCCCCGGCGGCACCCCGGCTCGCCGTCGCCGAGGCGGCCATCGAGGCCACCGCGTCCGCTGCCGGCGACCTGCTCGTGCTCGCGGCCTCGAGCGCGGACGCGGCGACCTTGGCGAATCGGCTGGTGCGATCGGGTCATGCGGTGGCGCTGCAGCCCGAGGCGTGGGCGGAGGCGGCGTCGGGGGGCCGGATCGTCGTCGGCACCCGCTCGGCGGTGCTCTCGCCGCTGGCACGCCCGAGCGCCATCGTCGTCCTCGACGCGCACGCGGACTCCTACCAGGAAGAGCGCGTGCCCACCTGGGAGGCGGCCGTCGTCGCAAACGAGCGTGCCGCCCGCGCCGGAGTCCCCTGCGTGCTCGTGAGCCCCTGCCCGGGCCTCGACCTGCTCGCCGGCCGGCGTCTCGTCACTTTGTCACGTGACACCGAGCGCGGCGGATGGGCGCCGGTCGAGCTGATCGACGCCCGGGACGAGGATCCCCGAGCCGGCGGCTATCCCTCCCGGCTCGCCTCGGCGATCCGCGCCGCCGCAGAGAGCGATCCCGGTCGCCCGGTCGTGGCCGTCCTCAACCGGAAGGGCCGGGCTCGCCTGCTCGCCTGCAAGCGCTGTTCCAGCCTGCTGCGTTGCGACGTGTGCGGCGCGGCCCTCGTTCAGCTCGAGCGTCCCGCGCCAGGCGAGCTGGCCGTGCTCGACTGCCCGAGGTGCGCGACCTCGGGCCCGGCGACGTGTGTGTCCTGCGGCCCGACCCGCCCGAGGATCGTCCGGCCCGGCGTCTCGCGCGTGCGGGAGGATCTGGCTGCCCTCACGGGACTCGAGGTGGCCGAGGTCGGTCGTGCAAGCCGCGGCGCCGCGGCGGTCCTGCCGGACGCGCCCGTGCTGATCGGGACCGAGGCGGTGCTGCACCGGGCCGGCTCGGCATCGATGGTCGTGTTCCCCGACTTCGATCACGAGCTTCTCGCGCCGCGCTACCGGGCCGGCGAGCAGGCCTTGGCCCTGCTCGCTCTCGCCTCCCGCCTCGTCGGCGGCCGCAGAAGGCAAGGGCGGATCGTGGTCAGGACCCGATTGCCGGACCACGAGGTGCTGTCCGCAGCCGTGCACGCCGACCCCGGCCGGCTCGTCTCGGTCGACGAGCCGCGGCGGGCGCTCCTCCGGCTGCCGCCGACGACGGCCCTCGCCCTCGTGAGCGGTGACGGCGCCGACGAGTTCGCGACGCGGTTGCGGTCCGCGCCGCGGGCGGTCGAGGTGGGGAGCTCCGGACCCGCCCGGTTCCTCGTCCGGGCAGCCGGGCCGGAAGCGCTCGCGGCGGCGCTCGCGGCCGCCGGGCTGCCGGGCCCGGGCACCCGCATCGAGGTCGACCCGCGCCACGTGTAGGCCCCTCTCCGGCCGCCCGGAGTCGCACGACCTGCTATCGTGGTCGGCGTCGGCCCAGGTCGGCGCGGCATGGCGAATGCGCCTACGCCGAGTTGTGTTTCCTTCCTTCCCCCCGCCGGGTCGGCGTGGCCGGCCGGTACAGCAAGAAAGTACGCCTCTTACGCATGCCCGACAAGACGGCCACGATTACTGAGCACCGGCTTCACGAGACCGACACCGGCTCGTCCGAGGTGCAGGTGGCGCTCCTCACCGGACGCATCAATCACCTCACCGAGCACTTGAAGGTCCACCGGGGTGATCACCACACCCGGCGGGGACTCATGAAGCTCATCGGTCGCCGGCGCCGTCTTCTCGACTACGTGAAGGACAACGACGTCGAGCGGTACCGGTCGCTGATCTCCCGTCTCGGAATCCGGCGTTAGGAAGCGAGCTAGGGACCCGGTTGGCGACGCCCTCCGGGTCGACATAGGGCGGCAGCCGGAGCCATCTTCGCCGGCGCAAGCCGCCCGTTCGAAGACAAGCGGTGCCACACGGTGCCAGCTGCCAGTCGCCGAATACCGGGATCCTTCCGACGAGGACCACTCCGGTGCACGCCGACTGGGAACTGGCAAGCGTGGCGCCCCAATCACATAGGAGTGTCATGGCTGATGCCATCACCGTGTCGGGCCCCATCAGTGGGACCGACCGGACCCTGTCCTTCGAGACCGGCAAGCTTGCCGGCCAGGCGGACGGCGCCGTCGTCGCCCGGATCGGCGACACCATCGTGCTCGCCACCGCGACGGCTGCTCGAAAGGTGCGTGAGGGCACCGACTTCTTCCCCCTCACCGTCGACATCGAAGAGCGGATGTACGCCGCAGGCAAGATCCCGGGCTCGTTCTTCCGCCGCGAGGGCAGGGCGACCGACCAGGCGATCCTGACCGACCGCCTGATCGACCGGCCGCTGCGCCCCTCGTTCCCGGAGGGCTTCCGCAACGAGGTCCACGTCGTGGGCACGATCATCGGCGCCGACCAGGTGAACCCGCACGACGTGCTGGCCATCAACGCCTCCTCGGCGGCGCTCATGATCTCCGGGATCCCGTTCGACGGTCCGATCGGCGCCGTGCGCATCGCCTACTCGACGGACGGGGCCTGGCTCCCGCACGCCACCTACCAGGAGGGCGACGCCTCGACGTTCGAGCTCGTCGTCGCCGGCCGGGCGCTCGGCGACGAGCCGGGCTCCGACGTGGCGATCGTCATGGTCGAGGCAGGTGGCACGGAGAAGGCGTTCGAGTACTACGAGCAGGGCGCGCCGCCCGTCACCGAGGACGTCATCGCCAACGGTCTCGAGGTCGCGAAGACCTGGATCCGCGAGTCGATCGAGCTGCAGTTGGAGCTGGTCCGCAAGGCGGGCTCGAAGGAGCCGATCGCTTACACGCTGTTCGTCGACTACGGCGACGACGTCCTCGAGGCCGTGAGCACCGCCGGGTCCGAGCTGCTGCAGAAGGCGAACGCGATCACGACCAAGTCGGAGCGCAGTGCCGCCCTCGACGAGGCGACCGAGTCGATCTTGGCCCAGCTTGCGCCCGAATTCCCCGAGCGCGAGCGGGAGATCAAGGCAGCCGTCCGGGCGTACACCAAGAAGATCGTCCGCAAGCGGATCGTCGAGGAAGGCATCCGCATCGACGGCCGCGGCCCGACCGACATCCGGCCGCTCTCCGCCGAGGTGGGCCTGCTCCCGACCACGCACGGATCGGCGCTCTTCCAGCGCGGCGACACCCAGGTCCTCAACGTCACCACCCTCGGCATGCCCCGGATGAACCAGCTGCTCGACACGATCGGCATCGACGACACCAAGCGCTACATGCACCACTACAACTTCCCGCCGTTCTCGACCGGAGAGACCGGATTCATGCGCGGGCCCAAGCGTCGCGAGATCGGCCACGGCCTGCTCGCCGAGCGCGCCCTGCTCCCGGTCATCCCCCCGGAGAGCGAGTTCCCCTACGTGCTGCGCCTCGTCTCGGACGTGCTCTCGTCGAACGGGTCGACGTCGATGGCGTCGGTCTGCGGATCCTCGCTGTCGCTCATGGACGCCGGCGTGCCGATCAAGGCACCGGTCGGCGGGATCGCAATGGGTCTCGTCTTCGCGGAAGGCAAGTACACGACGCTGACCGACATTCTCGGCGCCGAGGACGCGTTCGGTGACATGGACTTCAAAGTCGCCGGTACGGCCGACGTCGTGACGGCGCTGCAGCTCGACACCAAGATCGCCGGCCTCCCGGCGGAGGTGCTCGGCCAGGCGCTGAGCCAGGCGCGCGATGCCAGGCTCAAGATCCTCGAAGTGATGCATGCGGCGATCGCCGAGCCGCGGACAGAGGTCGGTGAGAATGCCCCGAAGATCGTGAGCTTCGAGGTCCCGGTCGACAAGATCGGCGAGATCATCGGCCCCAAGGGCAAGGTCATCAACGCGATCCAGCAGGAGACGGGCGCGGACGTGAACGTCGACGACGACGGCACGGTCGGCATCGTCACCATCGGCGCCAAGCAGCGCTCCGTCGTCGACGAAGCCCGTCGCCGCATCGAGCTGATCCTCGACCCGCCGACTCCCGAAGTCGGCGCCGTCTACCCCGGCAGGGTCGTCAACATCACGAAGTTCGGGGCCTTCGTCAACATCCTCCCCGGCCGTGACGGCTTGGTTCACATCTCGAGGCTCGGCCAGGGCAAGCGGGTCGAGCGGGTCGAAGATGTCCTGACCCTCGGCCAGGAGGTCGAGGTCCGCGTCGACGAGATCGATCCGCAGGGCAAGGTGTCGCTCTCGCTCGCGGGCGAGGTGGCCTCCAGAGACGGCGCCGGCCGGGGTGGGGCGGCGCCGGGCGAGAGCCGGACGGACGGCGAGAACGGCGGTGGCCGGCATGCCGGCAGCGCCGCCGACTCCGGCGCCGCCAGCCGCGTTGCGGACGAGACGGGCGGCGCTCGCCGCCGCGCCTCGTTCGAAGACGCGTTCGAGAGCGAGCTCGAGTCGACCTACGGCAATCTCGGCCCCGCCGAGATCGCGGGCGGGCCGCCTTCCGGCGGCGGGCGTCGTGCGCCGGCCGGTGGCGGCCGAGGCGGCCCTGGCGGCTCCGGTGGGGCCCGCCGGCGCCCGAGGAGCAGCGGGCGCTGAGCCAGGCACTCGTGGGCCTCGTCCGGCGGACCGCCGGCCCGTGATCACCGTCACCACCCTCGACAGCGGCATCCGGCTCGTCACCGAGACGATGCCGGACGTGGCGTCGTTGTGTGTCGGCGTCTGGGTCGGGACCGGTTCGCGCGACGAGACGCCTGAGCAATCGGGCATCTCGCACTTCCTCGAGCACCTCCTGTTCAAGGGGACCCCCGAGCGCACGGCACGCGAGATCGCCGAGGAGGTCGACGCCGTCGGGGGCGACATGAACGCTTACACCACCAAGGAGTACACGACGTTCTACGTCCGGGCTCTGGCGGAGCACTTCGACCTCGGCCTGGACATACTCGGCGACATCCTCTGCCGGCCGGCGCTGCGGCCGGAGGAGGTCGACGCCGAGCGCCTGGTGATCCTCGAAGAGGTCCTGATGCACCGCGACGAGCCCGCGGACGTCGTCCAGGAGCAGTTCGCCGCCGCCATGTTCCCGAACCATCCGCTCGGCCGCGAGGTGCTCGGCGAGCCGGAGATCGTCCGCGAGGTGACGGTCCCCGCCATCCGGTCCTTCTTCGACGACCATTACCGGCCGGGCAACATGGTGATCGCAGCTGCGGGAGATCTCGATCACGATCGCCTGGCACAAGGCATCGAGGCCCGTTTCGCCGGCCGGCACGGTGGCCGTCCCCCCGTCCGCGAGGCTCCGGCCGGCGTGACGATCCCGCTCGTCGTCGAGTCGCGCGAGACCGAGCAGGCGCAGCTGGTGCTCGGCGTGCGAGCACCGGACCGCCACTCGCCCGACCGCTTCACCTTGGCGGTGCTCAACCATGTGCTCGGCGGAGGATTGTCGAGCAGGCTGTTCCAGGAGATCCGAGAGGCGCGGGGTCTGGCCTACTCGATCGGGTCCGATCGCAGCGCCTACGACGACGCCGGCGCGGTCGCGATCTCGGTCGGCACGGCGCCCGAGCATGCCCACGAGGTGCTCGGCCTGCTCCACGGTGAGCTGGACCGGCTCGCCGCCGAAGGGATCACGCCCCGAGAGCTCGAGGTGGCAAAGGGTCACCTCCGAGCGGATCTGCTGCTTTCGCTCGAGGACTCCGGCGCCCGTATGTCGCGCATCGGCGCCGGGCTTCTCCTGTTCGGCACCGTGCTCAGCGTCGAAGAACTGCTCGGGCGCGTCGCGGCCGTCTCCGCAGAGCAAGTCAAGGTGGTCGCCGAGCGCGTGTTGACCGGGGCGAGGACGCTCGCGGTCGTCGGGCCGTTCGCGGCCTCGGACTTCGAGTAGCAGGGCAGGAGGCGATGACCCGCGTCGCAGTGTTCGGCGCTGCGGGCCGCATGGGCGCGACCGTCTGCGCGGCGGTGCTCGCCGCCACCGATCTCGAGCTTGTCGCTGCCGTCGATCCTGCCGCCGCCGGCCGTCCGCTCGACGGGATCGCCGCCTGCCAGGGAAGCGGCCTCGAGATCGCCGCGTCGGCCGGCGCCCTCGTCGACGCAGGAGCGGACGTGGCGGTGGATTTCACCGTCGCGTCGGCCGCGCGGGGGAATCTCCGCTGGTGCGCCGACCACGGCGTCCACGCGGTGTGCGGGACGACAGGATTCGACGACGCCGACCTCGAGTCGATGCGGGCCTGGTTCTCCCACGACGCCCACGGTGTCGTGGCGGCCAACTTCTCGATCGGTGCCGTGCTGATGATGCGGTGTGCCGAGCTCTGTGCCCCGTTCGTCAGCGGTGCGGAGATCATCGAGCTCCATCACGAGCGGAAACGGGACGCGCCCTCCGGCACCTCCCTCGAGACCGCCCGCCGGATCCAGGCCGCCCGTGACCGTGCCGAGGCGGGGCCTTGGGCCGCGGATCCGACCGAGGCGGAGCTCCTCGCGGGATCGCGGGGTGGGCGGGCCGACGGAGGTTTGCACGTCCACTCGGTTCGGCTGCCCGGGCTCGTGGCTCACCAGGAGGTCATCTTCGGGCTGCAGGGCGAGATGTTGTCGATCAGGCACGACTCCATGGACCGAGCGAGCTTCATGCCCGGCGTTCTTCTCGCCGTGCGCCGCGTCGCCGGCCTGTCGGGGCTGACCGTCGGGCTCGGTAAGCTACTCGGCCTCTGAGGCCGCCTCGGGCTCCCACGACCCCCGACTTTGGCCCCGTCCCCGAAACCGACCCTGCTCAACACCCACTTGCTGATAACTTTCGATCCGTGATTAGGCCGCGGAAATCGTGACAGCGGCTCGACCAACCGGGCGGTTCGGCGCAGTGGTGACCGCGATGGCGACGCCGTTCGACGCCGGCGGGCGAGTTGATCTCGACGGCGCTGCGACGCTCGCCCGCCATCTCGTCGACAACGGCAGTGACGGGCTCGTGGTCACGGGCACGACCGGCGAAGGTCCGACCCTGAGCGACTCCGAGCGGATCGACCTCTGGTCGGCGGTCGCGAGCGGCGTCACGGTGCCGGTGATCGCCGGTGCCGGGACGAACGACACGGCGCATTCGGTCGAGCTCACGCGGGCGGCGGCGGAGGTCGGGGCGGCCGGGATCCTTGCCGTCACTCCCTACTACAACCGCCCGTCGCAAAGCGGGATCGAGGGGCACTTCGCCGCCATTGCCGCGGCGACCAAGCTCCCGGTCCTCGTTTACGACATCCCGATCCGCACCGGGCGCAAGGTCGCCCTCGAGACGATGCTGCGTCTCGTCCGCGGCTCTCCGAACATCGTCGGGGTGAAGGATGCCTCCGGCGACCCGGCCGGCGCCGCACGGCTCGTGGCCGCAGCCGGGCCCGGGTTCGACTGTTACAGCGGCGACGACCCGCTGACGCTCCCGCTCCTCGCCGTCGGCGCCGTCGGCGTCGTGAGCGTCGCGTCGCACTGGGTCGGCCCGGAGCTGGCCGAGATGATCCGGCGCTTCATCGACGGCGATGTCGAAGGCGCCCGTGAGCTCAATGCGGCCCTCCTCGATGCCGTCGGGTTCCAGTCGAGCGACGAGGCGCCGAACCCGCTGCCCGCGAAGGCCGTCCTCCGGTCGCTCGGCCTCCCGGCGGGCGAATGCCGGCTCCCGATGGGCCCGGCGCCCGAATGGCTGGAGCCGAAGGCGCGCTCCATGCTCGCCGACCTGGACTCGTGGCGCTCGAGTCGTCTGGCTCGGAGCGGGGCGGCGAGCCCGAATGCCTGAGGCGGTCCGGATCTCCTTCCTCGGCGGACTTGGGGAGATCGGCCGCAACTGCGCCGTTCTCGAGCAGGAGGGCCGCCTCGTGGTCCTCGACTGCGGGGTGATGTTCCCCAATGCCGAGATGCCCGGAGTCGACTTGGTTCTGCCCGACTTCACGTTTCTGCGCGAGCGGGCGAAAGACGTCGACGGGATCGTGCTCACTCACGGGCACGAGGACCATGTGGGAGCACTCGCCTACCTGCTGCGCGACGTCGACGCCCGGATCTACGGCTCGGCGCTGACGCTCGGGTTTGCCCGCAACCGGCTCGACGAGGCCGGCCTCGCCCAGAAGGCGGCGCTCGTTCCGGTGCGCGACGGCGAGCGACGCCGTATCGGCCCCTTCGACGTGGAGTTCATCCCGGTCACGCACTCGGTGCCGAACGGCTTCGCGATCGCGTTCCATACCGCGCAGGGTGTCGTGCTGCACAGCGGGGACTTCAAGCTGGACCTGAACCCCGTCGACAGGCGGCGAACCGACCTCTCGCGGATCGGGCAGATCGCAGCCACCGAAGGCGTCCGTCTCCTTCTGTCCGACTCGACGAATGCGGAGCTGCCCGGGTACACCGGGAGCGAGAGCAGCGTCGGCGAGTCGCTGCGGAGGATCTTCCTCGCCCAGCGGGGCCGGCGGATCGTGGTGGCGTGCTTCGCAAGTCATGTGCACCGCATCCAGCAGCTCGCGGACGCTGCGATCGCGAGCGGCCGCAAGGTGGCGCTCCTCGGTCGCTCGATGCAGAAGAACGTCGCGCTCGCTCTCGAGCTTGGCGTCTTGACGATCCCGGACCGGTCCTTCGCCGACATCGAGTCGGTCGGAGACCACAACCCGGGCGAGATCTGCGTGATCTCGACCGGGTCCCAGGGCGAGCCGATGTCGGCGCTGGCGCAGATGGCCTCGGGCGAGAGCCGGTGGCTGCGTATCGAGGAGGGCGACGTCGTCGTGCTGAGCTCGCACGCCATCCCCGGCAACGAGTGGGCGGTCGCGAAGGTGATGGACGGGCTCGCCCGCCGCGGCGCCGAGGTCATCCATGCCGGCGTCGCCCACGTGCACGAGAGCGGTCACGCCCGGCAGGGTGAGCTGGCGATCCTGCTCTCGGTCGCGCGGCCGCGCAGCTTCGTGCCGGTGCACGGCGAGTACCGCATGCTGGTGCGGCACTCACGTCTCGCGATCGAGATGGGCGTCATGCCCGACGAGGTCCTCATCTGCGAGGACGGCGACGTCGTGCAGCTCGGCGACGAGGGGATCGACTTCGCCGGCGAGGTGTCGGCGGCACACGTCTTCGTCGACGGCATCGTCGGGGACGTCGGGGTCGGGGTGCTGCGCGACCGGCGCGTGCTGGCAGAGGAAGGCGTCGTCGTCGCGGTCGTCACCGTCGACAGCCGCTCGGGCGAGCTCGTCGGCGCCCCGGAGATCGTGAGCCGTGGCTTTCTCGACGAGCCGGGGGCGGAACCGATCGTGGAGGAGCTGCGATCGGCGCTCGTCAAGGCGATCGAGGTCGCGGTGGGCGAGGGCGCTCATGACCCCGATGCACTCCGCCGGGTGATCCGGCGCACGGTCGGCCGGATTGTGAGCGACCGTACGCGGCGGCGGCCGATGATCGTGCCCCTCGTTCTCGAGGCCTGAGCAGGCAATTCCCCTCACGGCGCTATTTGGGGTCACAGTCGTCTCCAGTGCCTGGTGTTAGCGTTGTTCCTACTGTGGCAGTGCCTCGACGCGTCATCTCCAGCCGGACAGCACCTTCTGCCGCCCCTCTGACCAAGCGGAAGCCGGCCGGTACGGCGCGGGCCGCCGGTACGAAGGCGCCCGCGAAGCGGCGGCCGGCCGCGGTTCCGGCCCCGAGGGGCACTGGCCGGGCGGCGCCGCGGCGCCGAAAGGCACCGGCACGCCGCAACAAGCCCGGGCTCGGACGCGGCTTCGGGCGGTTGGCGGTGCTGCTCGCCGCTCCTTCGGAGGATGGTTGGGGCTGGGCGCTCGTCGTCGCGGCCGTTCTCACCGCCCTCGGGATTCATTTCAATCTGCTCGGCCCGGCGGGACGCCTGCTCCGGGGCGCAAGCGCCAAGGGACTCGGCTGGGGAGGCGATGTGGCGCCGACCGCGCTGGGCGTCGGCGGCGTCGTCCTCCTGGCGGGGCGCGCCCGGCGCGGACTCGCGGGAATTCTCGCCGCCATCGTGCTGCTCCTGGTCGCGTCTGCGGGCCTGGCGGACCTGGCCGCGGGGTCCCCCTGGATCTCCGCGGCCTGGCGCGAGCTCGGGGGCGCGGGGGGCGTCGTCGGTGCCGCGACAGGCGGGCTGTCGAGGCTCATCGGCGTTGCCGGAGCCGGCGTCGTGCTCGGTGCCGTCGCCCTCGCGTCGATCTGCGGCCTGCTCGGCGTGCCGCTGCTCTCGGTCATCCGCGGAGCCGCCCGCGGACTGCGGGTCGCGTTCGGTTGGACCGGCCGCCTCTTCGGCGACTGGATCGCCGCCATGCGCGTCCAACCAGTCGATCACCGGTCGGCGCCGGCAGCCAGTGGCACTGCCGACGCCGATGGATTCGGCGTCTGGCCCCCGCTCCCGGGCGCGCTCGCACCGGGGACCGGCCACGTCTCGGTGCTTCCCTCCGGGACGGACGCGGGCCGGGTCGCCGGCGACGGAGACGCCCCGGAAGCCGCCGGCGCCGAAATTCGGGTCGAGCTCGCCGGGGTCGGGTCCGGCGCCGAAGCGCCCGGTGGCGACGCGCCCGGCGGTGCGCTGTCCTCGGGGAGGCCTGAGCAGCTCAGCTTGCCGGTCACTCCCACCTCCGGCTCCTGGAGGCTTCCGCCGCTGAAGCTGCTCAAGCGGACCAAGGAGCAGGATCTCGACCGGAAGGTGATCGAGGAGCGCGGCCGAGTCCTCGAGCGTGCCCTTGCGGCCCACGGCGTCGAGACGCACCTGGTGGGGTACACGGTGGGGCCGACGGTGACCCGTTTCGAGCTCGAGCTCGGAGCCGGCGTGAAAGTGGCTCGGGTAACCAACCTGGCAAAGGACATCGCCTACGCCATGGCCTCACCTGACGTGCGCATCCTCGCGCCGATTCCGGGACGCTCGGCCATCGGCGTCGAAGTGCCGAACCGGGACCGGCAACTCGTCACCCTGGGTGGGGTTCTGCAGTCGCTCGAGGCTCAACGGTCGACGCATCCCCTCGACGTCGCGCTCGGCAGGGACATCGCCGGTCGCTCGGTGATGGTGAATCTCGCCGAGATGCCCCACCTGCTGATCGCGGGGGCCACCGGCGCCGGCAAGTCGTCCTGTATCAACTCGGTGATCACCTCGATCCTCATGCGGGCGACGCCCGACGATGTCCGCCTCATCCTCGTCGACCCGAAACGCGTCGAGCTCGGTCACTACAACGGCCTTCCCCACCTGCTCACACAGGTCGTCGTCAATCCGAAGCGGGCGGCGAACGCGCTCTCATGGGCCGTCACCGAGATGGAGCGCCGCTACGACCTGCTCGCGGAGTGCGGCATGCGAGACATCACGGGCTACAACGCCGCCGTCGACCGCGGCGAGCTCAACGGGGGACCGCTGCGCGCCCCATCGTCGCAGCGCGCTACCGCTGTCCGGGCAGTGGTCGCTCCGGCAGCGCTCGCCGGGCACGACGACGTCGAGCTTGTCGACGCCGGGGTCGAGGACGCCGCGCTCGAGAGTGCTGGGCTTGACGACGCCGGGCTCGACGACGCCGATTTCTCCGGGGCGGCCGTCGATCAGCCCGATTCGGAGGGTTCCGATCTCGCCGAGGCGGATCTCGCTGAGGATCCCGACGATTCCGGCGGCGTAACCTCCGAACCGCATCCTTCCCGGTTGCCGTACATCCTCATCGTCGTCGACGAGCTGAACGACCTCATGATGGTCGCGGCACGCGATGTCGAGGAGTCCATCTGCCGTATCGCCCAGATGGCGCGGGCCGTCGGGATCCACCTCGTCATCGCGACGCAGCGACCGTCGGTCGATGTGATCACAGGTGTGATCAAGGCGAATATCCCGTCGCGGCTCGCCTTTTCGGTCTCTTCCCTCGCCGATAGCCGTGTCATCCTCGACCAGCCCGGTGCCGAGCGCCTTGTCGGTCGGGGCGACCTCCTCCTGCTCACCGCATCCTCCAGCATCCCGCGGCGGATCCAGGGCCCTTGGGTGGGCGAGGACGAGGTCCGTGCAGTCGTCGGTCAGTGGCGCCGCCAGAGCGGGCCGCGCTATGTAGAGGGCGTGGAGGGCGAAGAGTCCTCCGGCGGGCGGGCCGGCAGGGGGGCCGAGGACGACGACGACGAGTTTCTCCCCCAGGCAATGGAGTTAGTTGTCCGGTCGCAGCTAGGCTCGACCTCCATGCTCCAGCGCAAGCTCCGGGTCGGCTTCGCTCGGGCCGGCCGGCTCATGGATCTTCTCGAGAGGCGCGGCGTCGTCGGCCCGTCCGAAGGATCGAAACCCCGCGCCGTCCTGATGACTGCCGAGGAGCTGGACGAGCTGTAGCTCCGACGGCCCGGCTGTATCGCCACGCCATGACGACCGACGAGGTCACCGCGCCGGCCGCAGGCGCGCCGTCCGACAGTGCTCCGTCACGGATCGATCGCGCCCAGCATCTCTCTTCGAGCAAGGCACAACGCCGCCGCCAGTTGCGGCGCCGGCGAGCCGTGGCCGTGGTGCTGCTCGTTGCCGTTGTCGGCCTGCCGTTCGTGGTGTGGCGAGCGATACCGCGGGGCGCCGGCCCCCCAAAGCCGGTCACACCTCCCGTGCTCGGAACGTCCGTCCCCCGTCCGCTCTTTCTGCCGTCTCTCGTCTCGCTCGTGGCGAAGCCGACGATCTTCCCCGGAACGCCGCCAGCCTTACCATTCCCGCCAGCAGGCCAGTCCGCCGTATTCGTCCAAGGGGTCGGGCTCCTCGGGGCTACCGCTGACCAACAGTCCGTGCCGATCGCAAGCGTGACGAAGATCATGACGGCCATCATCGTGCTGCGGGATCATCCCCTCGGCCACGGCTCCGGGCCGAGTTTCACGATGACCGCTGCGAATCACGCCGCTTACATCCACGACGCCACGAACGACGACTCGAATCTCCTCGTCGTCGCCGGCGAGCGCCTCACGGAACGCCAGCTGCTCGAGGCGCTCATGATCCCATCAGCCGACAACATCGCCGACTACCTCGCCCGCTGGGATGCGGGAAGCATCCCGGCGTTCGTGAAGAAGATGAACGCAATGGCAAAGGCGCTCGGCCTGAGCGACACCCACTATGCCGACGCAAGCGGACTCAACCCCGAATCCCGGAGCACCGCCGTCGATCAGGCCATTCTCGGTTCGTTCGCCATGAGGGTCCCCGGCTTGATCTCCGTCGAGGACCACCCGAGCATGACGTTCCCCGTCGAGGGCACGGTGGGGAACTTCAACCCGGTTGTCGGCGTCGACGGCGTGATCGGCGTCAAGTCCGGCTTCACCTCCGCCTCACAGGGTTGCCTCGTGACTGCGGCATGGCGGAAGGTCGGAGGCCACAGCGTTCTGATCATCAGCTCCACACTCGGACAGCCACTCAACCTGCCGCAGGTAGGACAGATCGACCTGCAGCTCCTCGACGCCGCGGCCTCCGATCTCGAGGCGCGACCGATCCTGCGTGCCGGCCAACCGGTTGCGGCGGTCGTCGCCGGCTGGACCCCGCAGCGACCGCACATCGTCGTCAAGGGCGACCCGGCGACGGTCGTCGGCTGGGGAGGCCTGCCCGTGAGAACCGTCGTGACGCCGTCGATCCCCTACACCCGGGGCGCGCCGAACGGCTGGCAGGCCGGCGACACGATGGCGACGGTGCAGGTGTCGACGCCAGGAGGCGTGCAGACGATGGCCTTCGCGACGCTCGACCGGTTCCTTCCTCCCGCGCCTGCGGGCTGGGTACCCCCGTCGTCGACCGGGTCGACCGTGGCCTCAGCCGGCAACTGAGGAGATCTGTATGCGCGCCCGAGCTCCAGCGTCGTCGGCCAATCTCGGTCCCGGTTTCGACGTCCTCGCGCTTGCGCTGGCGCTGTATGTGGACGTCGAGATCGTCCCCGCGGCGCGACTGTCGTTGCGCAGCGAGGGCGAGGGTGCCGACCTCGCCCAGGACGATCAGCACCTTGCCGCTCGGGTGGCGACGACAGTCTGCGGCCATGACCGATTCGCGATCACGATTCGATCCGAGATCCCGCTCGGACGTGGGCTCGGCTCCTCAGCCGCGCTCGCCGTGGCGGCGGCGGCGGCGGCCGGGGCCGACGATCCCTTCGCCGTGGCCGTCGGTTACGAGGGTCACGTCGAGAATGCGGCGGCCTCGGTTCACGGCGGGCTCATCTCCGCAGCCCTGCTCGACACCGGCCCGGTCGCCCGCCCGCTCCCACTCGACCCTGGACTCGTGTTCGTCGTACTGGTACCCGATCGACAGCTGCCGACCGAGGAGGCGAGAGTCGCGCTCGACGCCGAGGTGTCGCGTGCCGACGCGGTCTTCAACCTCTCGCGAATGGGCCTGCTCCTCGCCGGCTTCGCCGATCGCCGCCTGTTCGTCGGCGCAGCGGGCGACGACCGGCTGCACCAGCCCCAGCGAGCCTCGCTGTTCCCGGAGGCGCCGGAGTTGTTGGCGCGGTTGTTGAAGGCTGGTGCCCTCGTCTCGTGCTGGTCCGGGGCAGGCCCGAGCCTTCTCGGCATCTGCGACGGGCTCACGGCGGCGGCGCAGGTTCGCGAGGCAGGCGAGGCAGCGCTCGAATCCGTCGGAGTGCCAGGGCGGGCCCTGGTGCTTTCGCCAGACCTCGAGGGTTTGATCGTCCAGCGCTGAGTCGCAGGAGAACGGGCCGGATAGCTTTTGAAGCTCGAGCGGTCCCGAAGGTTCACCGCGCTCGTTAGCATCCACGCGGGTGCTCACTGAGGAGCCTCCAAGCACATCATCTTCCGGTGACCGGCACGGCGACGCGCGCCAAGACCTCCGCGGTGACCGGTACAAGTGGGTAGCGCTCTTCAACACGACACTCGGCGTGCTCATGGCAACGCTCGACGCGTCCATCATGTTGATCGCGATGCCCGACATCTTCCGGGGCATCCACCTCGATCCGCTCCAGACCGGCAACAGCTTCTATCTGCTGTGGATGATCCTGAGCTTCCTCATCGTGAGCAGCGTGCTCGTCGTCTGCCTCGGCCGGCTGGGCGACATGTACGGCCGCGTTCGGATGTACAACCTCGGCTTCGCCGTGTATACAGTGGCCTCGCTCCTGCTCACCGTCGACTGGCTCTCCGGTCGAGCCGCCGCCCTCTACCTCGTGCTCTTCCGGGTCTTGCAAGGCGTCGGCGCCGCGTTCCTCGTCGCCAACTCTGCGGCGATCCTGACCGACGCCTTTCCCGAGAATCAGCGCGGCCTCGCTCTCGGCATCAACAACGTCGCCGGGATCAGCGGAGCATTCATCGGTCTCGTCGTCGGCGGCCTGCTGGCGCCGATCGACTGGAGGCTGATCTTCCTCGTTTCCGTGCCGTTTGGCGCCTTCGGCACCGTCTGGGCCTACCTCAAGCTCGAGGACCGCGGCATTCGCCACCGCGCGCCTGTCGACTGGCTCGGAAACGTGACCTTCGGGCTCGGGCTGACCCTCGTGATGGTCGGCATCACCTACGGGATCGAGCCCTACCAGCGCAAGGCAATGGGGTGGACCAATCCTGTCGTGCTGGGCGAGCTCGGCGCCGGCGCCGCACTGCTGATCGCGTTCCTTGTCATCGAGACCAGGGTCGCGAATCCGATGTTCCGCTTGCCTCTGTTCAAGATCCGCGCCTTTGCCGCCGGTACGTTGTCGAGCTTCCTGTCAGCCCTCGGCCGAGGTGGGCTCATGTTCATGCTGATCATCTGGCTGCAGGGGATCTGGCTCCCGCTGCACGGCTACTCGTTCGCGAACACGCCCCTTTGGGCAGGTATCTACATGCTGCCGCTGACCGCTGGCTTCCTGCTTTCTGGGCCGCTTTCGGGAATTCTGTCCGACCGCTTCGGAGCGCGCCCCTTCGCGACCGGCGGCATGATCGGCGCCGCCGCGAGCTTTTACCTCCTGGAACGACTGCCGGTGAACTTCAACTATCCAACCTTTGCGGCGATCCTGCTCATGAACGGGATCTCGATGGGTGCTTTCGCGGCGCCCAATCGCGCCGGCGTGATGAACAGCCTGCCGGCTGAGCATCGAGGGGCCGGCGGGGGAATGAACGCCACCTTCCAGAGCTCGGCCCAGGTGCTGTCCATCGGGATCTTCTTCACGCTCATGATCGTCGGACTGTCCTCGGCGCTGTCGACCAGCCTCTATCACGGTCTGACCGCGCACGGAGTCCCGGCCGCAATCGCGTCACGCGCCGCCGGCTTGCCGCCCGTGTCGACGTTGTTCGCCGCCTTCCTTGGTTTTAACCCGGTTCAGCACCTGATCGGCCCGCACGGGCTGGCGGCGCTGACCGGGGCGCAGAAGGCGGCGTTGCTGGGACACAGCTACTTCGCGCGGCTGATCGAGGCGCCGTTCCGTTCCGGCCTGCACGAAGCGTTCACCTTTTCGATCCTGGCTTGCCTCATCGCCGCGCTCGCCTCCGGGTCGCGAGGCAAACGATATGTCGATCCCGCCAAGCGGGCTGGCGCGGCAGTCGGCGCGCCCGAGGACGCTCCGGTCGTGATCGAGACCTAGTCCTTCGTGCTGGTGGGAGTCGTGTTGCTCGGACTGACCGTCCTGGCGGCCAGACGGGTCGGGGCTGACCTTCAAACAAAGACTGGTTGCTCTTGGTGCGGCAGCTGTTAGCTCGCTCCGCGGCCTGAGGACCCCTCGACAAGTGCGAGCAGCCGAGACTGGAGCTTCAGTGCCGTTGCGAAGTGGTCGATAACCCTTTTCGGCAATCGGTCAGACAGGAGTTACCGGTCATCAGGGACCGACAGAGGAGAGTGGCACCAACAATGAAGCGAATCAAGCGGCTACCGCTGGCCGGAACGGTCGCGGTATGCCTCGTTGCGGCTGGGTCAAGCGCAGGCGTATTGGTCGGAGCGACCGCAGCCGCGAGGGCTCCGGCGAACTCGTTCAGAGCCAAGTTGCTCTCATCGACGACCCCTGTCGCCGAGAGTGCCGGCCACGGTTACTGGCTGGTGGGCGCCGACGGAGGTGTCTTCACCTTCGGTAAGGCCCGCTTCTACGGCTCGCTCGCAGGTCAGGACCTGAAGTCCCCGATCGTCGGCATTACGCCAACTCCTGACGGCAAGGGGTATTGGCTGGTGGCAGCAGACGGCAAGGTGTACACGTTCGGTGATGCCGCTCGATTCAAGGTGATTCCGCGTCGCCTCAACGCCTCAATTGTCGGCATTGCTGCCTATGCACTGCCCGGCGGTGGCCCCCAGGGACCAGCGGGCCCTCGAGGTTTGAAGGGTGCAAAAGGGGAAAAGGGGTCAAAGGGGTCCAAGGGTTCGCTGGGGCTGACCGGCCCACGGGGCGCAATCGGGCCTGAGGGAGCGGTTGGACCACGGGGACCGGCCGGAGCTGCAGGAGCCAACGGCGCCTCGCTTCTCAATGGAGGTGGCGCACCGTCCAATACCCTCGGGAACGACGGCGACTTCTATCTGGACACGAACGCCTGGCTGCTCTACGGCCCGAAAACTGATGGCGCCTGGCCGGGGAGCGCCGTGTCGTTGGTCGGGCCGCGGGGAGCGACCGGAGCAACCGGCACGGTCGGTGCTGCCGGCCCCACGGGAGCCGAAGGGCCCACCGGCTCTGTAGGGCCGGCTGGACCAACCGGAACGGCAGGACCAACCGGAACGGCAGGCCCGACCGGCTTGACCGGACCGACCGGCTCGACCGGACCGACGGGCTCGACCGGACCGACGGGCTCGACCGGACCGACCGGCAGTACGGGGCCGACTGGCTCGACCGGGCCGACGGGAGCTACTGGACCAGCCGGGGAAGTGCAGTCTGCTTACTCGGTTTACAGCACCAGTGAAAATCTCGCCTTCGGTGGTGAAGACGTTGAGTTTGCCGGGATAACTAACAGCTTCGGATCTGCAATTAGCGTGAACGGGCCGGAGCAGTTCATCATCCAGCCGGGTTGGTACTCAGTAACCTACGACTTCGCGTTTACCAACGAGGAGGAGGAGACGTCACAGTCCTTGAGACTTCAGCTCAACGGAACGGCATACGGCGGCTTGATGTCATTCGGATCAGGGGAGGGAGGGCCCGAGACCACGTTGAACGTCACCGATACACAGCTGGTCGACTGTTCCACTGCTGGCCTTCCTTGCACCGTCGCCCTTCAACTGAACAGCCCGGAAATCGCCTTTATGGCGTCCGCGGATATCACGATCACCCAGTTGCGGTCCGAGAACACACCTCCGTGACCAACACGGCGTGACTCACGTTGCTCGTGCCTTGGACCTATGGCCCGCTCCTTCGGGGGTGGGCCATAGGTCTTCTTGAGCTCGGCGCGAGCGTATTCAGCCAGCCGATGGCACGCCGGCGGCGATCTCGTCGAGTCCCTGGGCCAGCGCGTTCCACGAGAGGGTCGCGCATTTGATTCGAACGGGGAACTTGACCACCCCTTGAAGCGCTGCGAGCTCACCGAGATCGTCCGGGCTCACGATCTCGACCTCGGCCTGATCAGCGGCGGCCCCGTCGCCGTCCTCGTCGCCACCGAGCGACTGCTCGTGAATCGACATCATCGCCTTGAAGGAGCGGATGAGCCTGCGTGCTTCTTCGACGGGGCGGCCCTTGACCGCGGCCGACATCATCGACGCCGACGACTGGCTGATCGAGCACCCCTGGCCGGCGATGCGCAGGTCCGCGACGGACCCGTCCTCGACCTCGAGGAAGACGACGACCTCGTCGCCGCAGAGGGGGTTGAAACCTTCCACACGGTGGGCAGGCGGGACTGTCAGCTCGCCCCGGTTTCGGGGTGAGCGGTAGTGATCGAGAATGATCTCCCGGTAGAGGTCTTCGAGGCCGGCCATGGCGGTGTCGTGGCTCCTATCGTCAGTTCGCGCGTCTCAGCCGAAGAAGGCCGCGGCGGCGTCGAGCGCGTTCGAGAGCGCTTCGATGTCGTCGTCACCGTTGTACAGGTAGAAGGAAGCTCTTGCGGTCGCGGAGACGCCCAGTCGGCGCATCAAGGGCTTGGCGCAGTGGTGGCCGGCCCGTACGCAGACGCCCTCGGAGTCGAGCACCTGCGCCAGGTCGTGGGCGTGAAGGTCACGAAATCCCAGCGACAGCACGCCGCCCCGGGACATCGGGTCCGCCGGCGGGCCGAAAATCCGCAGGTCGTCACCGTGTCGCTCGGTGAGGGACTCGATCGCCCTCGCCGTGAGCTCCACCTCGTGGGCGGCGATCCGGTCCATTCCCAGCGACTCGAGGTAGCGGATCGCGGCGTGGAGGCCGATCGCCTCGGCGATGGGTGGCGTGCCGGCTTCGAACTTCCAGGGCAGGTCGTTCGGGACGAAACCGTCGAGGCGGACGTCACGGATCATCTCGCCTCCGCCCAGGAAGGGCGGCATCGCGTCGAGCAGCTCCTCCCGCCCCCACAGCACGCCGATGCCGGTCGGGCCGAGCATCTTGTGGCTCGTGTAGGCGAGGAAGTCGACACCGAGGCCGCGCACGTCGAGGGTCCGGTGCGGGACGAGCTGTGACCCGTCGGCGACGACGACGGCTCCCGCCCCATGGGCTGCGGCGACGATCGGGCCGAGATCGTTGATGGTGCCGAGCACGTTCGACATGCAGGAGACGCCGACGAGACCCACGCCGTCGACGAGACGGTCGAGGTCGCTCAAGTCAAGCTGGTAGTCGACACCGACAGGGATGTAGCGGAGCTCCACTCCGCGCTCCTCGGCGAGCATCAGCCACGGCACCAGGTTGGCGTGGTGCTCGAGCTCGGTGAGCAGGATCGCCTTGCCTGCGGGAAGCAGGTGCCGGCCATAGGCATGCGCGACCAGGTTGAGCGCCTCGGTGGCGTTCTTCGTGAAGACGATCTCGGTCGCCGGACGGGGGGCGTTGATGAACCGTCCCGCCGCAAACCGGGCCGCCTCGAACTGGCGGGTGGCCTCCTCTGCAATCGCATAGACCCCGCGGTGCACGTTCGCATGGGTGGTCTCGTAGTAGTGATCCATCGCGTCGAGCACGGCGCGGGGCCGCTGCGACGACGAGGCGGAGTCGAGGTAGACGAGGCGCCGGCCGTGCGACTCCTGCTGGAGCAGCGGGAACTCCTTGCGCAACGCCGTGACGTCGAGCGGTCCGAGGTCGACGGTGGAGGTCATCAGCGGAGAGCCTCGTAGCCGTCCCGGTCGAGGCGCTCCGCGAGCTCGGGGCCACCGCTGTCCACGATGCGCCCGTCGAGCATCACGTGCACACGATCGGGTTGCAGCTCCTCGAGAATCCGGCGGTAATGCGTCACGAGCAGGATGCCGAGCGCCGGGCGCACGCGGCGAACCTCCTCGATCCCGCGGGCGACGATCCGAAGGGCGTCGACGTCGAGGCCGGAGTCGGTCTCGTCGAGGATGGCGACGTCCGGCTCGAGCATGGCCATCTGGAGGATCTCGTTGCGCTTCTTCTCTCCTCCCGAGAATCCCTCGTTGAGGTACCTGCTGGCAAACGCTGGGTCCATGTCCAGCCGCTTCATCCACTCCATGAGCGCCACCCGGACCTCGAGTACGGACATCTCCAGCCCGCGGCGGGCCGAGACCGCCTGGCGGAGGAACTGCGAAACCGGCACTCCGGAGATCTCCTCCGGGTACTGAAACGCGAGAAACATCCCCGCCCTTGCCCGCTCATCGGCGGCCCACGTCGAGATGTCGGCGCCGCGCAGCAGGATCCGCCCCTTGGTGACCCGGTAGCCGGGGCTGCCGGCGAGGGTGTTGGCAAGGGTGGACTTTCCCGATCCGTTCGGGCCCATGAGCGCGTGCAGCTCGCCCTCGGCGACGACGAGATCCACGCCGCGGAGAATCTCGTGACCATCGACCTCGACGTGCAACTCTTCGATGGCAAGCACGGGGCTCATCGACGGACTGGTCCCGGCGTGCTCGGCTGCAGCGGTCATAATCCCTTCCGGCACGCCCTCCATGTTAGACGCCCCGCCGGATTACTACTACGCCCGTAGGGGAAATAGCCGGGAAACCGAGCACGAGCCCGTGGGCGCACTACCAGCCTCGGGAAACCCATTCGTCCAGGTGAGGGCGCTCTGCGCCGATCGTGGTATCCGAGCCATGGCCCGGCATCACAATCGTCTCTGGCGCGAGAGGCGCGAATATCCGTCGCTCGATCGACTCGATGATCTGCGGGAAGTCCCCGAGATCGGTGGCCGTGTTGCCCGGCCCGCCTGGGAAGAGCGTGTCCCCGGACAGCAGTACGGGAGAGCCTTCGATGAGGAAGCACATCGATCCGGGCGTGTGGCCCGGGGTGTGGACGGTGCGGAGCCGGAGGCGACCGACCTCGAGCAGGGCGTCGTCTTCGAGCAGGAGGTCGTACGACGGGAGCATGGCGGCATCCTCGGCACGCACGGCCACCTCGTAGCCGGCGTCCCGCAGCTGGGGGACCGCCTGAATGTGATCCCAATGGCCATGGGTCTCAACCACCTTGCGCACTCCGAGCCGCTGGCACAGCTCGAGAAGTTGCTCGTGCTCGTTCGCGGCGTCGATGAGGAGGGCCTCGCCACTCTCGCGGCAGCGCACCACGAAGACGTTGTTGTCGTAGGGCCCGACGACCACCTTGTGGATCTCGACCTGCTCGTCCTGGTAATGCATGTTGACTCCTCCTCTGCATCCCTCCTCGGAGCGGGCATTCGCCCGTCGCGAGATGGGGATCGACCTGGAGACAGAGTAAAGTTCGCCGCGAGCCGCGCGGGTCGCAAGGCCGGACTCGGCAGCCGCGCCAGCTCTTGCCACCCGACCGGGGAGGGACATCGTGAACTTCGGCTTCAACGAGGAGCAGGAGGAGCTGAGGCGCGCGGTGCGCCGTTTCCTGGAGGACAAGTCGCCGATCCCCGAGGTTCGCCGCCTCATGGAGACTGCCGACGGCTACGACCCGGCGGTGTGGTCGCAGATGGCCCAACAGCTCGGTCTGCAGGCGCTGATCATCCCCGAGAAGCACGGCGGCGCCGGATTCGGGTACGTGGAGCTCGTGGTCGTGCTCGAGGAAATGGGCCGCTCGCTGCTGTGCGCCCCCTACTTCTCCACCGTGGCGCTCGCCGCCAACGCCCTCATCGCCTCGGCCGACGAGTCGGCGATGGCCGACTATCTGCCCGGCATCGCCAATGGCGAGACCATCGCCACGGTGGCGCTGACCGAGGACACCGGTCGTTGGGACCTCGACGGGGTCACGTTGACCGCTACCGGCGAAGGCGCTGATTGGAGGCTTGACGGTCACAAGATGTTCGTGATCGACGGTGCCACCGCCGGACTGATCCTTGTCGCCGCGCGGTCTGCCACGGGTATCAGCCTCCTCGCCGTCGAATCCGGCGCGGACGGGCTCACGAGGAAGTCACTCGCGACGATGGACCAGACACGCAAGCAATCCCGCCTGGAATTTTCCGCCACGCCGGCGCGCCTGGTCGGCGAAGAGGGTCAGGCCGGCCCGGTCCTGCAGAAGATGCTCGACCTTGCCGCCGTCGCCCTCGCTGCAGAGCAGGTGGGCGGCGCGCAGCGGGTGCTCGAAATGAGTGTCGACTACGCGAAGACGCGCTTCCAGTTCGGCCGGCCGATCGGCAGCTTCCAGGCCATCAAGCACAAGTGCGCCGACATGCTTCTCGAGGTGGAGTCGGCAAAGTCGGCCGCCTACTACGCGGGCTGGGCTGCGGCCGAGGACAACGAGGAGCTTCCCGTCACGGCCTGCCTGGCCAAGGCCTACTGCTCGGAGGCGTACTTCCATTGCGCGGCCGAGAACATCCAGATCCACGGCGGCATCGGTTTCACCTGGGAGCACGACGCGCACCTCTACTTCAAGCGGGCGAAGTCGTCCGAGCTGATCCTCGGCGACCCTGCCTACCACCGCGAGTTGCTCGCCCAGCGCATCGGGATCTGACTGGTGCGTCAGTCGGGATGGTCCTGCAGGTGCAGGTGAGCAAGGGTGACGCCTGACGAGCCCGGAACCGATGCCAGGTCGGATGCCGAAGGCGCCTGGCCCAGGGGGGCGCGGGCGTCCGATGCGGACCGGGAGCGTTTTGCGGAGCAGTTGCATGAGCACTTCGCCGAGGGCCGACTCAGCCTCGAGGAACTGCAACGGCGGCTCGATCTCGTCTTTGCCGCGCAGACGCTCGTCGACCTGTACGAGCTGACGAGCGACCTGCCCCACCCGGGTCCGAAGCTGCCGCGGGGATACGAGTCGGGGCGGCGGGTGACCCGAAAACGAGGCTGGTGGCCCTTCTGAGCAGGAATGTTTCACATGGGTCCTCACGGGTCGATACATTGGTGCCACCAGAGAGAGGAGGTGGTCCAATTCATGAGTAGCCAACGTTTTGGGACCCTGGAGGTGGCTGGCCGCTAGGCGGCACGCTGGACCCACCTGGTGATACTCATCCAGGCACCCTCGGTGCCTCCGGTCGGGAGTTGGTCCCGCTCGACGCAGTCCGGAAAGCCGAGCCTTTTTCAGCAAACAAACTTGGTTGCGGGACAGTCCTGCAACTGCCTTGAGGGGCGCTTCGGCGCCCCTCAAGCGCGTACCGGGGCCGGCGGCCCGGCCCAAGCCGTCCTCCGAAGCCGTCCTCCCTGCTCAGGGCCTACGGCCGAAAGCCTCTCGCCCGGGCGCACCCATCCGGCGCTGTCGACTGCAACCAAGAGTGCAACCGACCTCATCCGGGAGCGTCGAGCTGCCTGAGCGTGGTCACGACCTCGCTTCGTGCGGCTTCCATCTTCTCGAGCATCGCGGACGTTCCGCTCACCGCAAGGTGCGCGCAAATGGGGAGGTCGGCATCCAAGCCGACCAGTGATACCGCGAGCGCCTGCCGCCACGGCTCCCACTCGCCCGAGAACTGAGGTCGTCGTGCCGCGTCGTAAGCGTCACGTAGAGACCGCTCGACACGCACAATGCGCTCTCGCTGTCGATCTCGCGCCGCCTCTTCCCGCGACGCCTCGGCTTCCTTGAGCATGTCCCCGCTGAGCCTCGCGGCATCTCGGGACGCTTCGGCTGCAGCCTTCGCGAACCGCAATCCAACGACCGCAACCACGACCGTTGCCGCGGCGATGATTGTTTGGGCGAGCGTCACGCCCCGCCGCCGAGGATCAGCGCGGCAGCCTGATCGGCCGCCGCCTGATCGATCTCGGGGCGAACATGCGAGTAATCGTAGCCGGTGATCGCGATCGACGAGTGGCCCAAGCGACTCGATACGACCTTCAGGGAGACGCCCGCCTCGAGCGCCGCGCTGGCGTAGGAGTGCCGGAGCCCGTGCACGCAGATCACCGGGAACCCGGCGTGCTCGGCGAGCCGTTTGAAGGTGCGGGAGATCAGCTCCGGGTGGAGCGGCCGTCCGTTCTCCCACACGAACACGAGGTCCGTTGCCCGGTACTGGGGACCCCAGGCGAGCCGTTCGGAGCCTGGGCGGCCCGGTGCCGCCGCAACGCTGCCACCGTCGCGGGGTCGAGGGCGATGGTCCGACGGCTCTTCTCAGTCTTCGGCGACGAGGTGACGACCGTGCGACCCACGACGACCCGGGCGCTGCTCACCGTGAGACGAGCGGCGTCGAGGTCGAGGTCGCACCAACGGAGGCCGGCAGCCTCGCCTCGACGCAGGCCCGTAGTCGCGACGAGGACCCACAATGCCGCGAGGCGCGTGTCGCTCACGGCCCGGAGAAAGGTCCCAAGTTGCTCGGGCGACCAGACGCGCTCTCGCATATCGCGCCTGGCTGGCCGTGGCGCGTCCTCGGAAGCGATGTCGGCGACGTTGCGGGCGACCAGGCCCCACCTGCCAGCGTCCTTCAGCATCCGGTGAATGGCGATATGGCAGGAGTTGACGGTGGTAGGGCTCAGGCCGCCCTCTGCCTGGCGCCGGCCAGAGGTGAGCAGCGCGCCGTAGAAGCGGGCGAGCTGGTCGGGGGTCAGCTCCCGAATCGCGACGCGCCCGAGCGCCGGCAAGACGTAGGCGCGCATGATGACCCGGTAGTTCTGGACCGTGGACGGCTTGAGCTTGCCCGCCGCGACCAGGGCCTCGAGGGAGGGAAGCCAGCGTTGCTCGGCGAACTGCCGCACCGTGATCTTCGTCGGGGCCACGTAGGTCTGCGAGTCGACAGACGACAGCAACTCTGTCCGCGCCTTCTCGGCCTCGTCTCTGGTCAGGAAGCCCGCATGCCACTTTCGGATGCGCCGTCCAGCATCGTCGCGGCCGAGGTCGAGCACGACTGACCAGCGGTCGCCTCGTCGAATGACTGACCCTCGTGCTTTGCTCACGTTGTCCTCCCTCGCTGTTTGGGCGGCGCGCTCGCGCTCGTCGTCCCCTGTTTGGTCCGTGGCAGTAGTTGCGGATCCATCTCCCGACACCTGCGGATGAGGCCCGCTGCTGCTGCGCGTGTGATTCCGAGCTCGGCCGCCACGTCCGCGGTGGGCGACTTCGACCTTCGGTCCTCGGCTCGCCGGTACAGCTCCGCGGCTGCGCGGAGGCGTGTGCTGCCACCGGCCCGCGCGGCCTCGCGGACCGCCTTGCGATACTGAGCTGGACCGAGATCCGCGTCTTCACCTTTCTAGCGAGTGTCCTGGAACAACTCGGAGAGCTCGAAGCTCGGAAGCCCGAGCCGCCCACTGCCGCATTGAAGTTGTAAGAGGGGGAAACATGCCGTATCGACGCTCCACCGGCGGCAAGAGACTGTTGGGCGGCGCGGTCCTGGCTTACCTGCTCTGCGTGATCGGGTTCGCGCTCCTCTGCCCGTTCAACCGGACATCGGTGGCGGCCGACTGGTGGGTCTACGGAATGTCCGCGCTGGTGACGGCAGGCGGGGCGATACAGGCCCGGAAGCCACGCGCGGTCAAGCCCGTACCCAGCTCGCCCCTCCAACGCGCCCGCCGCGTATGGGAGCTCGAGCGCGAAGTCGGCATGGAGCCCTGGCCGATCTTCGGACAGACACCGCCGGGCTCCGGCGTTCGGTCGCGTCAGGGCACCGGTCTCTAGCTGCGACGGGCGTAGCCTCCCTCGCGTGTCCGACGTATCGCTGCCGGCCTGGGAGCTCTCGCGCTCGCGCTCGCGCTCGCGCTGGCGCCTGCTGCGTTGACGCTACTGGCCGGACCGTTGAGCGAGTGGGCGCGACGCACGACCAAGCGTCGTCTTCGTCGCGACGACTTCCAGCGCGATTCGATCGTCGCCCTACAGGGAGCCTTCCACCAGCTCGAGCAGGTTGTGCTCGGTTTTGACGAAGGAGAGGATCTCGAGATCGGCAAGGCAAGGCGAGTGGCCTTCACCGCCGCGAATGAGGTCGACGCGCTCAAGGAGCGGATCACCGACAAGGAGGCTCGGAAGCTGTGCCTCGCTGCAGTTCGGAAGCTCTACGACCCTCAGGACTACCTCGGCAAGGAGGCCCCGGCCGACAAGCTCCAAGACGCGGTGGTCGCCGTCGGCCAGATGAACCTACGACTAGGCGAGCTTCTGAGGTCCGTGCTCTGAGACGCGGATGGCTCCTCGCTGAGGCTTTCTAGGAGGCTGTAAAACGGCCGCGGGCACCTAGCGCCGGTCCTTCGGGACCCGGGGAGCCTTCAACGAGAAGTAGCGCCCGGCGGCGTCTTGGAAGGGATGGTCGCGAACGAAGCTTTTGAGATGCACCATGAGGTCCCGCACCTGCTCAGCACTCAGTAGTCGGTCCCCCGACTCGGTGGCGGAGGCCAACTCCTCGGCGAGTCGCTCGCCACTCTCCAAGTCATCCAGAATGAACGCGTCAAGGCGCCCATCCGCGGCGGCGACGAAAACACGGTTAAGCACGTCCTCCGCGATCGGATCCGCTATGTCAGGCCGCACGCCTTGAGAGCGCATCCCTGCCCCGACATGCTGGCGCATCACGTTCCCCGCCTCCTCCTCGCCGATGATGTCCGGGATATCAAGCGAGCGACGCAGGATCAGGTGCCACGCATCCATTGGTTCGGTCCCCGCTGCCACTTCGTCCTCCTCTGTGCAACCATCGCTGCAACCCGAGCGCCCGTCATGGCCCGTCAGTGGGCGTCATGGCCAACGTGGCAAGCCTACGGCAGAGTGGACCTGACCAGGTAGAAGATCAGCGGCCGTCACCGGGCGTCAGGGGCACGACGACAGCGCCCCTCAAGCGCGTACCGGGGCCGGCGGGCCGGCCTCTTCAATTGCCCGGTCGAGCGCGTCGCTCAACGCTCGTGCCGCAGTACTGGGGTCGTCGGCTTCGGTGAGCCATCTGACAGCGACGACCCGGCGTGCGCCGGCCCGGACGAGCCCGCCAATGGTCGCCGGCCGCGCGTCGCCGGTCACGAACATCGGCATGCCCGCCGCGGCGCAGGCTTGGGCGGCGTGCGTCACGTACGACAAGCCCGTGCCGGGCCGGCCCGGCTTGGTCGGGGTGGCGACGACGGGCCCGGCGGAGAGATAGTCGACCGGCTCGGCCAGCGCCGCCGCCAGCTCGGTGGGGGCATGGGTCGAAAGGCCGACGATCCTGCCCGACCCGACGATCCGGCGGGCGAGGCCGGCGGGCGCGTCGTCCTGGCCGACGTGCACCCCGTCGGCGTCGAGCTCGAGGGCGAGATCAGGGCGATCGTTCAAGATGAACGGCACGTCGTAGGCAGCGCAGACCCGCATGCACAACTGAGCACGGACGAGCAAGGGCTTTGCTTCGAGCTGCTTCTCACGCAGCTGGACGACGTCGACGCCACCGGAGATGCAGGCTTCGACGAAGGCTTCGAGATCGATCCGGTCGGGAGTGCAGAGATAAAGGCGCCGACCGTCGAGCCTGGAGCTCGGCTTCGGCGCGGTCATGTTGCCGTGAGGCGTGCCTCTCACGCCTTCGCGCGGGCGGTGGCCGGCTTGGCGGCGGCCTTGGCGCGCGGGGCGGGCCGCTTGGCGGCGGGAGCGGCGGACTTGGCGCGCGGGGCGGCCGGCTTGGCGGCGGCCCTGGCGGCGAACTTTACGGCTCGCTTGTGCTCGCGCACGGCGACGAGGGCGCCCGGGCTGTCAATGTCTGCGATCGACGCCAGCGACCCTGCCTGACCAAAAGGTCCCGCCGCTTCTTCCCACCCCTTCGGGCGAACCCCGAGCTGCTTGCCGAGGAGAGCAACGAAGATCCGGGCCTTGTGCTCGCCGAAGCCGGGAAGAGCCTTCACCCGTTTCAGCAACTCGTCGCCACTCCTTGCGGTCGTCCACACCGCAGCTGCACTCCCGCCGTAATCTTCGACGAGCACTCGGCAGAGATCCTGCACTCGGGCGGCCATCGATCCCGGGAAGCGATGGAGCGCGGGCCGGTCGATGAAAAATGCAGCCAGCTCGTCCGGGGGCATGGCGGCAATCGTTGAGGCGTCGAGTTCCCTGCCGAGTCGCTGGCGCAACTCCCAAGGCCCGGCGAACGCCTTTTCGAGCGGGACCTGCTGGTCCAGGACAAGGCCAATGAGTAGGGCGAGCGGGTCTTCGGAGAGGAGCCGGTCGGCCTCGGCGTCGCCGGAGAGGTACAGCTGTGGTCGCTTCGTCGGCATCGCGGAGACGCTAGTGGTCGGGTGCCACGGTGGGGAAGCCCGCTCAGATCACGTAGCGAGGTCCGATCTCAGATCGACTCCGTCGCCGAGCCCGAAACGCTGTAGCAGTGCGAGTCCAGCTTCTCGAAGCTGACTGTGGAAATGCCAATTCCCGCAGCTGCCGGCGCAGTGTCACCGAGGGCCACGTGCTCTTCGGGGAGGAGGCCTGGAGGAAGGGCCGACCCCACTCGCCGGCTGTCCTACTCCGGTGCTACCATCGCTACCGTGGTGATTCGAAGGAAGCGATCGATCTCGATGCCCCCAGATCTCGACGCGAGTATCGAGTCTGCTGCGTCCGCAGCCGGGATGAGCTATAGCGGCTGGCTGGCGGCGATGGCCAGCAAGGAGTTCACGATCCGCGCGGGCTTGGACGCCGTCACCGAATTCGAACGCGATCATGGCGCCCTTACCTCAGACGAGGTCGACGAGGCCGACGCCTGGGCCAGTGAAGCGTTGGCGCGTTCCAAGCGGACAGGGGTTCGCCAGCGACGGTCTGCCTAATGGGCGTCACGTACGACGCGGGAGCCCTTGTCGCCGCCGACCGCGGCGACCGGCGGACATGGGCGAGGCATCGAGCGCTGCTAGCTCTTCGGGAGGTACCGACGACGCCCGCACCTGTCGTCGCTCAGGCTTGGCGCGGTGGGCCACGTCAAGCGCTCTTGGCGCGGTTCCTAGTGGGCTGCGAGATCGAGGCGCTCGACGATGCTCAAGCCCGCGCTGTTGGTGCTCTTGCGGCGCGCGCGGGCACGTCCGACATCGTCGACGCGTGTGTGGCGGAGGGCGCGCTGCGCCGCCGAGACATTGTCGTCAGCTCGGATCCTGACGATCTAATGGCCATCGCGGGCGCGGTGAACCGTCGTCTCGAGGTCGAACGCCCCTGAGTTGGTCGCACCCAGCTTGCGTTGAGAACTGCCGGATGGCACCCAACCGCTCCATAACGAAGTCCTGGTGACGGCTGTCCCAGGGCGACCCACTCTGCTCAGGCGCTAATCCTTCCCTCCGCACCTGCTGGTCGAGAACCAGGCCGATCAGTAGGGCGAGCGGGTCCCGCGAGAGGAGTCGGTCGGCCTCGGCGTCGCCGGAGAGATAAAGCTGGGGCTTCTTGGTCGCCATGGCAGCACGGCTTTGCCAGGTAGACGGCCCCGCCGCCCTCCGCCGGGGCCCCGCCCGATGGACGTCAGAGGATGATCAGCTGTGCCGTTGGGTCGAGTCGCGTGAGGTCATCTGGATCCGAAGTGACGATGTTCTGCCGGCTCCGACGAGCGCAGATCACGACGTGAGCATCGACTACGTCCGATGTCCCGCTCGCGGCGAGCAGTCGGCCGACACTGGTGGCATCGACCCGATCGAGCGCAACGACGTCGGTCGTCGGCTGTCGGATCAGCCGCGCCAGGCGCAGCTGACGTTCCGGCCGGCGGATTGCTTGGGCGAGTGCTGTGGCGGGAACCGTGATGCGAGCTCCAGTTTCGGCGGCTCGGGCGACGAGCACAATGACACGCCGGTCGTTGCGGTCCAGGCCAATGAGGCCGCCGGCGTCGAACGTGGCGCCAGGCGTCATGCGGCAGAAGTGCGACGTCGCTTAGGAAGGCCCAACGCAGCGTCGGCCCATTTCCGCTCGTCGGCCGAGAGTGGCCCGCCGGTCTCGTCGAGCGCCCGAGCCAGCAGCGCGCCCCAACCTGCGACATCGTCCAGTGCTACGCCGACCGCATGCTGCACGAAACCTGAGATGCTCGCAGCTCTTCCGGCAAGGACAAGGGCACGGACCTGGTCGAGCTGTTCCGCGTCGAGCGTGATGGTCACTTTTCTGGACGCCATACCGAATACCATACCAGTGCCCGCATCCCCGTCCAGCTGGAGCGCCTCCGTGTCGACAAGACTTGGCTCTTGCGTCAGAAGCACCCGCGGCAAGGCGCCGGTCGTGATTCAGTCGATCGGTCTCCACCGCGGCAGTATCTGAACGGGCAGCGGCGCGCTCCGCGTGAGGCCCGACCGGCTCGATGCACCCATCGTCCGCGCGCCTCTGGGTCGTATCAGGACCATTTTCGACGTTCTCTCCGTCGCCGAGCACGCATCGCGTATCGACCTTCACTCGTGCAGGGCTCTCAGTGCCCGGCCGCGGATGCCGTTTCGATATCGTTGGTGCCGTCATTGACAAACAGGATTCCCTTGCCGCCGGCCGAGAGCGTGATCCCGAACAGATCTCCTGCGCCATTCTTTACGAGGGTGATCTTTGCGATCTGGCGGCCTTGCGGAGTGATCTCGACGATGTTGCCGTCGTTCCCGTTCGTCACGATCAGGTCACCGTTCGGTGCTATCACCATCCCGAGTGGGGCGTTGAGGAAGCCACCGCTCGTGAGCGTGCTCGAGCCGTCGGCGACCGGAGAGGTGCGCGTGAGGGCGTCGGGGATGGCGGTGATGTGGTTGCCGAGCGTCTGGGCCACGTAGAGAACGCCATTGGAGCCAAGGGCTACACCGGTGGGGCCGAGCACGAATGTGGGCTTGTTCACCTCCCACGGGAACGCCGTGCCGACGAGCGTCGTCGCAGTCAGCCGCGGCATGCCCGAACCGAGGGCGACGTCGAGGCGCGCAACGGTGCAGACCCCCGTGCTTGGCAGGGTCTTATCCCCCGCCGGGCGGCTGAGGACGTTCGAGACGAAGATCTTGGCTTGACTGCCCTGCACTGCGGTGGTGAGGTCCCAGGGGCCGTTGATGTCCGGGTTCGACCACGTCTCGGTCACGTGCCCCGAGCTGTCGAGCACGATGATGCAGCCGACGGGATTGGCGTTGGCAGGAGCACCGGAGGGTCCGGCCGCCGGGATGCTCCCGACTACGACCCAGCCCCCTGGCAGGATCGCAAGCCCCGTCGCGAGGCCAACTCCGCCGGGACAGCGATCGCTCGCAGGCAGCGAGGAGAGCTTCGCGAACTCGGTCAGCTTCCCGCTCGGCGAGAGCTCGACGAGGGTCGCGCCTGTGCCCTGCACATTCGCCTTGTCATTGAAGTTGCTGACAAGGGTGTCTCCTTTGACGAGTCTGCCTGAGCTAGTGGGTACGACTGCGATCCCATACGGGTTGACGTCGCCGTTCGCCGGAACGGTCGAGCCGATCTGGACCGGCCTGCCGAGGGACTTGATGAAGGCGCTGGCGGTGTTCGCCGGGGCTTGCGACGTCGGCGTCGAGACCTTGCTGCGCGACCCGGAAGCGGTCACCTCGTACCAGTAACCGCCGTTCAGGTCGAGGGCATTGCCGTTGGCCTGCCCAGGGGCGGAGTCGCCGACATAGGTGTAGAGGGGATGGCCGGCGTAGACGGCCTGGAGCGACCCATTGGTGCGCCTGATCGTGCCGATCTGGCCCGTGACGCCTGGTCCGGCGACCGGGTGGCCGGTGACCGGCGGCCAATACGCGGCGCAGCTCCCGTAGCAGCGCGACATCGTCGGCTTGTCGGGTACGAAGTAGTAGAGCGTGAAGCCCTTGGCGTTGGTCAGCACAGTCGCGCCATGGATCGTCGCAGTCTTCAACTCAGTCCGGCCGCTTGTAGCGGCCGCCGCTGTCGACCCCGCAGTGGCGAGGGCGGTTCCGAGCAGAGCCGCCGCGACGACCGACGCTGCTGCGACAGCCCCGGCGCGCGGGGCCACGCCGGCAAGCACCCGCTCCACAGAAAAGCGCAGCCGTCGCTGCGCGCCAGCGGCTCGGTCCGGCGGGACAAGGGCAACGGTGGCGAGCACGGCGAATGTGGCCACTTCGATCACGCCGGCGGCGACGCCGGCGGTCGTATATACCTCCTTGAAATTGAACAGGCCGATCCAAAGAGATAACAGATAGCCGCCGAGCGTCGAGAGCGCGAACAGGGCGCCGGAAATGCCAACGAGGCGGCTCTTCGTCGCGAGTACCCCCGCGGCGAGCACGAAGGCGGAGATCACCTGGAGGAGGAAGAGCCAACCGATCGTCGGGATCGTGCGGTAGCCCGTGAGGTAGAGGTCGAGGTGGATCGCTCCGGTGGCGGCGAGCAGGCCAGCACCCGCTACCCGCGCGAGAAGCTGCCAGCGATTCGTATCGTTGTCCATGAAAGGGACTACGTCCGAGACATCTCGAGGGATCGCCTTGGCGTTCCTTCCGCCGCCATGTCGCCTGCGGCGGCCGGAGCGGACCGTAAGATAAGCACAGGCTCGTGCGCAGTTGGCGCAGCTCACCGCTGTGGTGCACTGAGCTCTGCCCACTTGACGCCCGAACCGGTAGGCGGTCCTCGGAAGCAGTGGGGCTCACTCCCGACAGGCCTCCGACTCGAGGGTTTCTGCCCGACCGGTCCTGCCATCATCGACCGCGACGACGTGCCGTGGCCGCCTGCACTCGAGATCGAATGCCGAGTGAATGGCGAGCTCCGCCAACACGACAACACCTCCTCGATGATCTTCGGTGTCCGGCCCTCATCGAATGCCTCTCGGCCGGCCGGACATTGCTGCCCGGCGACCTCATTGCCACGGGGACGCCCTCTGGAGTGGCAATGGCGATGGACCCGCCGAGATGGTTGAAGCAATGAGACTTGGTCTCCGTGCGGATCGAGATGATCGGCGAGCTCGTGAATCCGTGTGGCTCCAGGGTCGCCACACCGTCGTGAGCGCCATCATTGCGGATGGCGCGAGGCAATCTCCCACCCGATAGCGGTCAGCGCCGCGACCACAGTGGAGGGCCGGTCGCAAGCGCCGCGGGGTTGCTCGGGGGAACGCCAAGTTCCACCTATCGGTTCTCTTATGCGCTATAGCCGGGCGCAACTACCGACAAGCGGCCGCTGCGGTGTCCGGGAGAGCCCATTGCCGACTCCTGGCTCGACTGGGCCGACGGGCGAGACGCTCCAAATCTCCGCGAACGCGCGCGCAGGGATCCCCCGTGCCGGCAGTCAATTTTGAAGCGACTCTGGATCAGGCGACTCTCGGGTCAGGCGCCTCGGGGTTCACTCCGTACTTCTCAATCGCCGCGGCAACCTCGCTCGACTTGGCGTCGCCGGCCGCGGCGAGCCCCGAGAGTACGGCAATGACGATGTGAGCGGCGTCAACCTCGAAGTGGCCACGAAGCGCCGCCCGGGTATCGGACCGGCCGAAGCCGTCAGTTCCGAGCGGTGTGAAGGGTGCGGACACGAACCGCGCAATTTGATCTGGAATTGCTTTCAGGAAGTCGGTCACTGCGACGATTGGTCCTTTGGCACCTTGCAGGGCACGAGTCAAATAGGGCACTCGGGGAGCGCTGCCCGGATGGAGCCGGTTCCAGCGCTCGACTTCCAGTGCGTCCTCCCGGAGCGCCTTGTAGCTGGTGACCGACCAGGCCTCTGCCGCTACTCCCCAGTCGGAAGCAAGCAGCTCACGGGCTTCCATCGCGGCCTGCCAGGCGGTTCCGGAGAAAAAGATGGTCGCTGAGCGGCCGCCGCCGATGTCGCCGGCCGCACCGGCCGCCGTACCGCCGGCCGCCGGCCCCGCAAAGCGGTAGATGCCGTGCAGGATCCCGTCTCTTATGGTCGCCGCAGCCGCCGACTGCGTCGCCTCGTCGCCATCTGGCAGGGGCATCGCGGGCATCGGGTAGTTCTCGTTGTAGAGCGTCAGGTAGTAGGTGCAGTCCTCCGCCTCAGGACCGAACATGTGATGGATGCCGTGCTCGACGATGGTCGCCATCTCGTAGGCGAATGCCGGGTCGTAGGCGTGAACCGTCGGGACGACCGAGGCAAGCAAGTGCGAGTGTCCGTCCTCGTGCTGCAGCCCCTCACCGCTCATGGTCGTTCGACCTGCGGTGCAGCCGATGAGGAAACCACGCGCCCGCGCGTCGGCAGCCTGCCAGATCAGGTCGCCGACCCGCTGGAACCCGAACATCGAATAGAACAGGTAGATCGGGACCATCGGCAACGACCACGTCGCGTACGACGTCCCGGCGGCCTGGAAGCTCGCCATGCCGCCGGCTTCGGTGATGCCCTCCTCCAGGATCTGGCCCGAGCGGTCCTCGGAGTAGGAAAGCAGCAGGCCGGCGTCGACCGGCGTATAGAGCTGTCCCTCGGGTGCGTAGATCTTCACTTCCGCGAAGAGACCGTCGAGCCCGAAGGTCCGCCCTTCGTCGGGCACGATGGGGACGATGTGCTTGCCGATGCCCGGATCCCGGAGCAAGTTGCGAAGCAGCCTCGCGAACGCCATCGTCGTGGACACCGCCTGGCCGCGGGACCCGGTCTGGAATTCTGCGAAGGCTGCCGGCAGCGGAGCGGGGAGGCCGAGGAGGCCCCTGCCTCGGACGACTCGGTTCGGCAAGTGCCCGCCGAGCGCCCGGCTGCGAGCCGTCAGGTACTCATGCGCCGGCGAGCCAGCCGGCGGCCGGTAGTAGGGCGGCTGCTCGGCGTCGAGCGCCTCGTCGGGAATCTCGTCCTGCAGGTACAGCCGGTCGCGCAGGGCACGCAGCTGACCCTTCGTCATCTTCTTGATCTGGTGGGTGGCGTTGCGCCCTTCGATCTCGGGCCCGAGCGTCCAACCTTTGATGGTCTTTGCAAGAATTGCCGTCGGCGCCCCTACCTGCTCGGTCGCCGCCTTGTAGGCGGCATAGAGCTTCCGGTAGTCGTGCCCGCCACGGGGCAGTGTCTGCAGCTCGGCGTCCGAGAGGTGCTCGACCATCTTGCGCAGGCGGGGATCGGGGCCGAAGAAGTTCTCGCGGATGTAAGCGCCGGACTCCGTCGCGAACGTCTGGAAATCGCCGTCGAGGGTCGTGTTCATCTTGTTGAGGAGTACGCCATCGACGTCACGCGCAAGCAACTCGTCCCAACGGCTACCCCAGATGACCTTGATCACGTTCCAGCCGCAACCTCGAAGCAACGCCTCGAGCTCTTGGACGATCTTCCCGTTGCCGCGCACCGGTCCGTCGAGCCGCTGAAGGTTGCAGTTGACGACGAACGTGAGGTTGTCAAGACGCTCGCGTGCCGCCAAGCTGAGCGCCGCCCGCGTCTCCGGCTCGTCGAACTCCCCATCACCGACGAAGCACCACACCCGCGACGCGGCAGTGTCCGCCAGCTGCCGATTCAGCAGGTAGTGATTGAAGCGCCCCTGGTAGATGGCCGTCAGCGGGCCGAGGCCCATCGAGACGGTCGGGAACTCCCACCAGTCCGGCATGAGACGGGGGTGGGGGTAGCTGGCCAATCCGTTGCCGCCCACCTCGAAACGGAAGTTGTCCAACTGCTCGTCGCCGAGCCGACCCTCGACGTAGGCGCGGGCATAGATGCCGGGCGACGCGTGCCCCTGGAAATACACATGGTCGCCGGCTGTGCCGTTGTCCTTCCCCCGAAAGAAGTGGTTGAAGCCGACCTCGTACAACGCCGCCGAGCTCGCGTACGTGGAGAGGTGGCCCCCGATCCCCGCATCGCGCATGTTCGCCCTTGTGACCATGACGGCGGCGTTCCAGCGGATGTAGGCACGGATCCGGCGCTCGAGGTACTCGTCGCCCGGGAACCAGGGCTCCTCGTCAGGCGAGATCGAGTTGATATACGGGCTCGATACCGTTGCCGGGAAGCCGACCTGGCTGGCTCTCGCTCGTTCCAGCAGTTTCATGAGAAGAAAGCGAGCACGGGGGCGGCCACCTGCCTCGACAACGGCGTCGAAGGAGTCGAGCCACTCGGCGGTCTCCTCAGGATCGGTGTCGGGCATCTGGTGTGAGAAACCATCGATGATCACGCGCCTAGTCTCGCGCTCACCGCAAGCCCTTCGACCGCGCAAACCCGATCTCCCTGGGACGCGGGATCGCGGCCGTCTGTAGCGTGCAACGAATGAGGGTCACGCTGGCGCACCCTGGCAGGCGCCGGGTTGCCGTGATCGTGGTCATAGTGGCCTTGCTCGCGGCGGGATGCTCGATCATCAACGCGCTCGTTACGACGCGCACGGCACTTTCGAGCGCCGGCTGGAATGTGGGGAACGCGA
>Ga0182015_10000394_pt1 | contig 62839 bp, 64 predicted proteins | sample 712P3MmetaG_FD_120478 | JGI IMG/M metagenome (GOLD analysis project Ga0182015, IMG submission 120478) | Permafrost microbial communities from Stordalen Mire, Sweden - 712P3M metaG | ecosystem: Environmental > Terrestrial > Soil > Wetlands > Permafrost | place: Sweden: Stordalen | collected...
CGCCTCCCGTAAAATGCGAATCTTGTCTTCCGTCGTATATCGTTTGCCTTTCATCGTCTGGTCCTTTCTTAAGTCCCAGACTAACTCATCAGGTGGCCCGAAAAAGTGAAGTCACGTCAACGGCCCCAAAAGCACCTCAGAACATCAATCCAGCCCAACTCCAGCATTCAGCGCTAAATCTTTCCAACCTCTCTGATACCGACCATCTACAACTAGATCACCACGAAGCCCAGAGCCAAAGTAATATGCTTTTGGCCCGATCTACTATGCTATTGATGATCTGATCGCTTCGAAATGTAGTAAACAAATGATAGTTACTTTAAGACTCTTCACTTTCACTTCACTCCATTGGATATTATACCGATGTAGTAGTGACTTGGGGCTGGTTTATGCGCTATCTTTAAGTTTCATCGCTTGGCTTAAGAACGTTGCATTTGGAAATTGTCTACGGGCAAAACGCTAAATATTCCGATGTTTACCGGGAATTTTAAAAAGCCTGTTATTAAACGGTCATTGGGGGTTTATTTTAGCCAGATATCACCAGACCATCGAAACCCAAAACTGCTTGCAAAATAATATGAATCCAATTTTAATGCCGCCAACATGAAACCATCTGAACTCTTCGGTGTCTTTATACGCGTAACTGGATTTCTCATCGTTATCTATGGTCTGTATGAGATCTGGGGCGGCTTTGACAATACCATAGAAAATCTTTTAGCAGCCAGCCAGGGAGACACCAGCGACCAAACCTCCAGCTTTTCATTCTTCGCTTTTGGCATCCCGTCGTTGTTGTTAGGAACTTTGATATTTTTCATTGCTGACTCGATTGTTAAGATGGCGTATCGAAATCCAGCGTCTTGAGGTTTGAGCGCAACCTCAGTTCAAAGATATTGTTGGTTGTAGGTGCCGAGTTTAACCCGGCACCTACTCGCCAATTAACCGCAACTGAATGGATCGATTACTTACGGAACCGTCCATTTGTTCGAACGCTCCTTACCCGGCCATTCACTGATGCGCGACCACCATGACTCCAGCCAAGGCAAATATAGCGTATCGTAATAGACGCGATCCTGCTTACCGCGATCAATTCTTTGCGCCTCTGATAAATCCGGGGAATCCCAGATATTTTTGCGCATTCCCATAAATTGAACCTTGTTTTTCAATTCCTGATCCGGCCATAAATGCAAACAATCCTGCATTTCCAATTCAATGGCCAGTCTTTGAACTTGCAACAACTGTTCAAGTGCATAGCGATACCACGAGCCCTTATCGACGAACACTTCGGTTTTCATTTCGATACTTTCAACCTTAGCATGGGCTGCAATCCTCGCCACATTGTCTGCCCTGATATTGATCGGTTCGTGAAATACCGTAACCGGTTTCACTGATTTGATGCTCTCTATATAGGGTAAGGCGCAGGTCATTTTCATCGCATTCCGGGTAGGTAGGAGCTACCGCCACAAACACATTCAGGCCAGCTTCGCGCGCCTCCTGTAATGTTTTTAGTCTGACCTTCGGCCCCGGTGCATTCGGTTCATATAATTTGCACAGCCTGTCATTCATTGTGGGCAGGCTCATCCCGAAGAGCAGCCGTTTGCCGAAACTCTTGAACAGTTCAAAGTGTTTTTTGGCTAATGGGCTGCGGGTCAAAATCCGGACATTCAGATCGTAATGATCACGGATAATCTCAAGACTATTGCGAACCAACTGCTCTGCCCGTGCGTTCAATTCGTTGGTCCTGTCAGCGGTGCCGGCCCTAAACATCTGATACGGATCGGTAGTGGTGCAAAGCATGATTGCCCGGTTGCCATCTTCTTTCAGTTCGTTGACAGGTATCTTTGCCGCTTTTTCCAAAGAAGCATAGAACTTGCCGGGGTCCCAAGTCCGCAACAATGAGTAATTGCTAGACGGTTTTGATTTGTGTCTTGTTGTTTCACAGCCACCAAACTTTAGCACACAGACAATTTACTGGCAAATAAAACAACTACCATACCAGACGCCTTCGGGATAAACGGCCGCAATCGGCCCATGCGTGCAAACACGCAGGCAATTCGCCTTCGTGCGATAAACCAGCGGTTCCGGGCCGACGAGGCTTAATTCTTTCAGCCGCTTTTTCAAAAATTCCCATGACGCCAGGCTCGTTTCGCGGGCGCTGCATTTTGGTTCCGTCGCGTCGGTGCAAAGAAAAATGTGGCGGCGGAATTTTTCGAGGCCGAGCGTTTCAACGGCGGTTTGCAATTCGTCTTTCATTTTAAAAATTTGCCACAGAGTCACAGAGGTGCAGAGCGAAAAATTAAGGGGGATTTTCACTGTGGCTCCGTGTCTCTGGGGCAAAAGATTCATCGGAAAAAGGTCAGGCCAATCACGCCCGCGACCGCGATGACGGCACCGATGAGCGAGCGGATCCCGATTTTTTCACCATCGATAATGCGCGTCATTGGCAGCAGAAAAATCGGCGTGGTTGCGATGATGGCGGTGACAATCGCGGCGTTGGTTTGCGCGAGCGCCCATTGCATACACGTCACGCCGAGCGTCTGGCCGGCCAGCGCGTTCGCCAGCACCCACGGCCAGATGCGCCGCCATTTTTCGCGCGAAACGGCCAGAGTTTTTTTCTGAAACATTCCGCCGTGCGCATGGGCGGAACGCCATTTGAAAACAAGCAGCGCGATGGTCGGAATCAAAATTCCGCCAAGCACGCGCTGATAACCGGTCGTGCCGGCGTCGGGATAAACTCCGTCGGCGTGCGCGACGGCAAAGGCTTTGCGGATGAGCACCACGCCAATCGCCGCGCCAATGGCGCTGAACACGCTGGCAAGAACGCCGATCTTTAGCTGGCGCGGTTCAATTTTCAAATGATCGCCAGGCGCAAGCGCGATGGCGACACCGATTAAAATGACCGCGATGCAAAAAATTTCCGGCAGATTTAATTTTGAGCCGAGCCAGAACCATTCGATGAACGCGGCGAACGGCGCGGTGAGGCATTGCACGAGCAAAACAGTGCGGCGGCTGTTGAGTCGTGGCAGGGCTTGAAAATATGCACTGTCGCCCAGACCGATGCCGAAAAATCCGCTCAACATGAACCATTCGGGCGCACCGGCAAAGCCGGTGCCAAAAATGTTCGCCCAAATCGTCAGGAAAACCGTGGCAAGGGCGATGCGCCAGAAATTGGCCTCCATACCGCCGATTTTCGTCGCCGTGCGGTGTCCGCAAATGGCGGAAATGGCGAACAGCAAAGTGGTGAGAAAAGCGGCGATCATGGAACGCACGCAACGGATGAGCGGCTACAATTCTTCGTAATATTCATCCGTCCCGGCTTCGCCGCCGCCCTCGACCTGCACGCCCTTCTCCTGGAGGATTTTGGCGATGTCTGGTGCGACCCATCGCTTGTCACTGCTTTTTTTTGCAACCGGTTTGATGCGGTAACGTCCCTGCGTGTCGCTTTCCAAGACACCGCGTTCCTGCATCCGCATCAACAGCGGCTTGGCCCATTCAGGATTGGTGTAGAATTTTTTTTTGCCGCTCGCGCGCCGGGCAATCTCCTTGACGCTGACAAACTCATCGCCCCAGGTTTTCAGGAAATAAAAAATTTCGCGCTCTTCCGAATCCATTTCAAAAAACTGGCAAAATCCCGCCTTGAAGTCGAATACTTTAATACCCGTCACTTCAACCTGGCCGCGACGAACTGCGCCAGCTTCTGCGCGTCGGCGTTGAACAGCCGGATGCCCTCGGAAGTTTTTTCCGTGGCCATTGCATTTTCGTTGAACAACCAGCGGAATTTCTTTTCGTCCAGCGGAATTTTTTCGATTTTGCTGCCGCGCGCGATTTCAGGACTCAATTTGCGCGCGAGCGGCGCGGTGCTGTTCTGCAATTCGCCCAACAATTGAGGGCTGATGGTCAGCAGGTCGCAGCCGGCGAGTTCCTGAATTTCGCCGACGTTGCGGAAGCTCGCGCCCATGACTTCTGTCGCGTAACCGAATTTTTTATAGTAGGAATAAATTTCTTTCACGGACAAAACCCCGGGATCTTCAACAGGTGCGAAATCTTTTTTCTCCTTCGCCTTATGCCAATCCATGATTCGCCCGACGAACGGCGAAATCAACGTCGCCTTCGCCTCGGCACAGGCGATGGCTTGCGGCAGTGAAAAAAGCAGCGTCATGTTGCAATTGATCCCCTCGCTCTGGAGAATTTCCGCCGCGCGAGCGCCTTCCCACGTCGAGGCAATTTTGATGAGGATGCGTTCGCGCGCGATGCCCTGTTCCGCGTAAAGCGCGATGAAACGCCGGCCCTTGGCGACAAGTGCGTCGGTGTCGAACGAAAAATTTGCGTCGGTTTCGGTCGAGACGCGACCGGGAACAATTTTCAGAATTTCCGTGCCGAACAAAACCAGCAAATCGTCGAGGATGTTGGCCAATAATTCTTTGCCGCTGAATTTCGCCTTGTTATCGGCGATAGCCTTGTCCACGATGAATTGATATTCAGGCATCTGCGCGGCCTTGAAGATGAGCGACGGATTGGTCGTGGCGTCGCGTGGCGCAAATTGCTTGATCGTGGCGAAATCGCCGCTGTCGGCCACGACGGTGGTAATTTTTTTGAGTTGGTCGAGTTGGGTTTCAGCGCTCATAAATTTAATTTTCAAAATTATCGCGCAAGTCCGGCGGCGTGGCAATTCCCAATCTTTTTGACACGGCGTTTGCGCGCCGCATAAGCTAGCGCGTTTAAAAAAATATTTCATGGAACAAAAACCAATTCCCGGCTTCCGCACCGTTCCGCGCACCGGCGTGATTTACGTCACGCACGAGGCCACGCGCCACGGCTTTGTCTACGGCCATCCCGATTGGGCGAACCTCGGCCAGGGCTCGCCGGAAACCGGCGCAATCCCCAATTCGCCGCCGCGCGTCGAATCCGTTTCCATCGCGCCTGCCGCCCAGCAATACGGTACCGTCAGCGGCGCAAAAAATTTGCGGCAGGCCGTTGCGGATTTTTACAACGCCACTTATCGGCGCGGAAAAAAATCCCGCTACACCGCCGACAACGTCAGCATCGCGGGCGGCGGACGCCTCGCGCTCACGCGCCTCGCCAGCGCACTTGGCAACATCAACATGGGCCATTTCATTCCCGACTACACGGCGTATGAAGAATTGTTGAGCGTGTTCAAGGCGTTCACGCCCATTCCCATTTTGCTGCGCGCCGAACACGGTTACAAAATTTCGCCCGCCGATTTGAAGGAGGAGATTCTCGGACGCGGCTTGAGCGCACTGCTCGTCAGCAATCCCGCAAACCCGACCGGCCAATTGATGGAAGGCAGGGAGCTTGCAACGTGGTGCGAACTCGCGCGCGATTGCCAGTGCTCGATGATCTTCGACGAATTTTATTCGCACTACATTTACACGAACGGAAAATCGCATAAACCGAAGATGGTTTCCGCCGCTGAATTCGTGGATGACGTGGACAAAGACCCGATTGTCGTCGTGGACGGTCTCACAAAAAACTGGCGTTACCCCGGCTGGCGCATCAGTTGGACGCTCGGCCCGAAAGCCGTGATTGAAGCGATTGCCAGCGCCGGTTCATTTTTGGATGGCGGTGCGAATCATCCGTTTCAAAATGCCGCGCTGCCGCTGCTCGATCCAAAAAACGCCGAAGCTGAAACGCTCGCCATCCAAAAACATTTTGGCAAAAAACGCGAACTGCTTTTGTCGCGGCTGAAAAAACTGAACATCGGCGTGGATGCTGCGCCTGCCGGAGCGTTTTACGTCTGGGCGAACCTGGCCACGCTGCCCGCGCCGCTGGATGACGGCATGAATTTCTTCCGCGAATGTCTCAAGGAAAAGACCATCGTGGTGCCGGGCGTGTTTTTTGACGTGAACCCCGGCAACCGCCGCGCCACCGCGCGCTACAAAAATTACTGCCGCATCAGCTTCGGTCCGGAGATTGAAAAACTCGAACTCGGCCTCAATGCCTTCGAGCGCATGATTGCGAAGTTCAAAAAATAATAAAACCAACTTCAGTTCTTTGCGAAAAGATAATTTGGCAGGAGTTTGCGGATTTCGATAAGGCGCGAAAGATTGGCTTCAACTTTTTCAGGACGAAGCCAATCTTCAAAAAGGACTGCCACGGCATCGCCTCTGATTTCAATGGTTAAGTCCTGATTTGCCAGCAGATACTCCATCATTTTTGGGTTGCACACATCGAAGGCAAATTGCTTATCAAAAGAGCAGACACGAAATGCGTGAGAAAATTCTGCTGATTCAAAAGTAATATGTGACTCACCAAGTGCCTCCGCAACCCGAGATTCCTTGGTTTCATGTGAAATAATCATGTCGGAAAAATTCGCCTTCATTTCAACAATAAAGGCTGACCAATAATAATCGTACCCACTTTTCCCTCCGGGGGTCGAAAAATGATAATCAAAAATTGTCACTGGATTTTTCAAATGGCTTCCGCGAGATACATTGTATGCGTAACGGACATCGCACGTTTTAACCAAGTCAGAAACGAAAATTTCTCTGCGAGTTTGAAATCGCTGTTTGGACTAAATTGCAGTTGGAGCTTTTTAGCCAACGCAGCTAAATCCTTGCGCCTTTTTTCCTCCGGGTCGGATTTTTTTGAGAAGGCATTTATCAGGACGCCTACAATTATTGCCAGCAGAATTATTGGCACAGCGTCGTTATGCATATTGTTGGCTTTTGATTACGACGCGGCAAAATCCACGTTCGGCACGTCCCGGACCGACGGTGGCACGCTGAAAAAATCTCCTTCTGATTTGAAGCCAAACATCTTCGCCACGAGATTGCTCGGAAACGTTTCGCATTTGTTGCGGTAGTCGCGCACGTTGCCGTTGTAAAATCGGCGCGCGGCCTGGATGCGATCCTCGGTGTTGACGAGTTCGGTCTGCAGCTTGAGAAAGTTCTGGTCGGCCTTGAGCTGTGGATAATTTTCCACAACCACGAGCAGTTGTTTGAGTGAATCCACGAGTTGTTTCTCATCCACGGCCTGTTCCGACGGCGAACCGTTGTTGGCGACACAACGATTGCGTAGTTCGGTCACGCGTTCCAGCGTGTCACGTTCATGCGCGGCGTAGCCCTTGACCACGGCGACGAGATTCGGGATGAGGTCGTAACGGCGTTTCAATTCCGTGTCCACGTTGCTCCACGATTCGCGGATGTAATTTTTCAATGCAACCAGCGCGTTGTATTGCACGACAATAAAAATCACCGGCAACAAAACGACTGCGGCGCAGATGATGAGAGGAATCGGATTCATGCGTTCGTGAACAAGTATTCTGGCAAACGCGACCGGATTTCAACCAGCCTTTGCAGGTTCAATTCGATTTGCCCCACCGAGAGGCGAGTGTTGAACACGAGCGCGATCACTTCATTTTCGATCTCGATGCTCAAGTCGCGGTTGGCGAGCAGGTATTCCATCATCTTCGCGTTGCAAACGTCGTAGGCGAATTTTTTGTCCGGCGAGCGCACGCAAAAGGTTTTGGAAAACTCGGCGGACTCGAACTTGATGTCCTGACAGCCGAATACCTCGGCGACTTTTGTGAAAAAATTTTCGCGCCGGATGGTCAGGTCGGGAAAAAGCGCAGGCAGCGTTAAAATGAAAAAGGAAAACCAATGATCCTGTTTATGGGCACCATTTTTATCGTGAATTTCAATTTCGTAATGATAATCGAACGCGAGGATTTTATTCTGTTGATACGTTCCCGAAAGCACGTTGGTGGCATAGCGGTTGTCGCCCTGATCGAGCTGTTTCAGAAAGCCGAAACTCCCGGGAATGCCGAAATCCTGTCCCGCATCGAAATTCAGATCCAGCCGTTGTGCCAGTTCGAAAAGCTCCTCCCGCCGCTTGCGCGCCTGAATCGCGCCATAAACAACACTGATTATGACAAGGATAAACACCGCCACAAACACGATGGGCATCAGGTTTTGCACGCGATTGTTTTAGATTAAAGTTGCGCGCCAGGCCATTATAATTTGACGGGCATTCTCCAATGCCAGTTTTTCCTTTTCCCTTTTTCCATTCGCCTTCATCTTGGCAGTATGGAATTGTCCATGAAACAAAACCGTTCCTTCCCGAAAGGATGGAATCAGGCCGCTGGCTGGCCTGAAAATCGCTTTTGATTGATTGATTTATGATGTTGTGGTGGAAATATCAGCAGCTCCGGTCAAGCAATCTGAAGACACGGCTGGCGACCATCGCCCAACTGGCGGAAGCCAAGGACGCGGATTCGGTCGGGCCGCTGCTGTTTGCCCTGAAGGATCAAAACACGGAAATCCGCAGCGCGGCGGCGCTGGCGCTGGGGCAGTTTCAGGATAAACAGGTGATCGAGCCGCTGATCAAGATGTTGCGTGATCCGGCCCCGCTGGCACGGGCGACGGCGGCGGAGGCGCTGGGACAGTTGAAGGATCCGGGCGCGACGGCTCCGCTCATCAGCCTGTTGCGCGACGCCGATGCCACGGTGCGGGTGCGCGCTTCCCACAGTCTGGAACGGCTCGGCTGGCAACCGGAAAACGATGACGAGCGGAAGTGGCACATCATGGCGACAGGCAACCTGAACCGCGTGTCCGAGCTGGGTTCGGGCGGCTTCGAGTTGCTGGCCGACTTGCTGCGGAATGGCACGCCGGAGAAGCAATTGTACGCCGTCAAGGCTCTGGGCGAGATTGAAGATCCGCGCGTGCCCAAGCTGATATTGGAGGCTCTCAAGAAAAGCAACGCCCTGGTGCGGCTCGCGGCGTTGGAAATCCTGGGAAGCGTTGCCGATCCGTCCGCTTACGAGGCGGTGGAACGTCTGCTCAAAGACAAGGAGCCGAGCATCCGGGCCGCCGCCGTGGTCACAGCCGTCAGTTGTGGCGGCAACCGTGTCGTGCCGATGTTCGTGCGCATGTTGAGGGATGTTTCGTGGGAAGTCCGCCGCGAAGTCATCAAGGCTCTCGGCCAGACCGGCGACGCGACGGCCATTGAAGGACTTTCCAAGGCGTTGCAGGATCGCGACCATGACGTTCGCGAAAGCGCGGCGGTGGCCCTAGGCAGGATTGGCGACGCGCGAGCGGTTCGTCCTTTGGTGCTGGCGCTTTTGGACATTGAAAGTTTTGTGCGCAATGCCGCGCATAATTCGCTCAAAGAAATTGACCCGCATTGGGAAAAAACTGACGCCGCGCGCAGCGCCTTGCCGCAAATCAAAGATGCCCTGAAACATCGCGAATACTGGATCAGCCACAGCGCCGCACGCTTGCTGGAGCAGATTCAGGCGGACGCCGCCGGCGACCGGGCGGAGACGCCCGTTGCCTTGTCACTGGAAACGATTTCGCCGGCGGGAAATCCTGCCCCGCCGGCGGCGGTCTTTGACATCCTCGCGGATTTGTTGGGCGACCGTGACCGCGACCTGCGTCTGGCAGCGGCGGAAGCCTTCAGCCAATTGCGACAAAAACGCGCGGTCTCCATCCTCGCCGCGGCCATTCACGATGACGACGCTTTCGTGCGGCAGGCGGCAGAGCGGGCGCTCGTCGCATTAAACTGATTCCGGGCTTGGCTTGTTTTCTCCTTTGATAATTGGCAACCTCCGGCATACGCCTTGCGGCAGTGTCGCCGCAAGGCCTTGAAGAAAAAAGTGACGACTCCAGCGAAACAACATCACATTCTGTTCGTGGACGACGAGATAAATTTTCTCGAAACGCTCCGCGCACTGTTCACGGCCTGGAGCAAAAACAACTGGCAGATCGAATGTGCTGCTTCCGCCGATCAGGCGCTCGAAATCCTCAAAACCCGCCCGTTCGACCTCATCGTGGTGGACGTGAACATGCCCGTGCTCGACGGCGAGCAGTTCCTGCGCATTCTCGCCCGGCGTTATCCCGATCTCAAAAAAGCCGCCATCACCGGTCACGCGACCGAGGAAAAGCGCTCCGCCTGCCTGGCCAGCGGAGCCGAACTGTTCATCGAAAAACCACGTTCGGCGGAGGGACTGAAATCCATCTTCGTCATGCTGGACGAACTGGTCACTTGGAAACAACAGACGGGATTTCAAGGCATGTTGCGCCGGGTCGGCTTGCAGGATGTCATCCAGATGGAATGTCTCGGCCGCAATTCCTCCCTGCTCGAAGTTCAGGACCGGCACTTGACCGGACGGATTTACATCGAAGACGGCCGGATCATCCACGCCGTTGTCGGCGAGATGACGGGCGAAGCTGCTTTCCAGAAATTGCTGTCGCTGCCCGGCGGCTCGTTTCAATTACAGCATTTCGAACCGCCAAACGAACGAACCATCGAAGGTCAGTGGGAATTTTTGCTCATGGAAGCCGCGCGCGTCCACGACGAAAACTCCACGCAAACGCCCGCAACCGAACCGGTCGCAGAACCCGAACCGCCACCAATTTTGGAAACTCCGGCGGCACCGGCAAATTTTTCCGTGCGCGTGGCGGAAACCTTGATTTGCTCCGGCCAAGGCACCCCGCTTTACCAGTGGCAGTGTGCCGATGTGAAAACACGCGTTGCCCTCCTGCTGGAAATCGCACAACAGGCGGTGAGCGTCGGACACTTGCTGCCGCTGGGAAAATTCGACCGGCTTGAAATCCAGCTCCCGACCAGCCGCGCCGTGGCGCAGACGAAACCGGATCGCATGGTCTTTGTTCACGTCGCGACGGACAATGGAAATTAACGGCATGAAGGACAAGCTCAACCAATGGTTCGCCAGTTGCGCCCTCGCGCCAGGAATCCTCGGCTGCGGCGTGCGCCTGACGGACGACACCTGCGTGAGCCGGAGTTTCAATGACACCTGCCCGCGCGAACGCCTTGATCAAGCCCTGCAAAGTCTCGGCGATTCCTTGCCTTCATTTTCCGCCCACGGACTCGCTCCGCGCTGGCTGACGTGGACTTTTGAACAGGGACAACTGCGCGTTGCCCTGCGCCATGACGGCTTGCTGCTCGGCCTCGCCATTCAGCCCAACAGTCCCGCCGCCGAAAATCTGGATCTGCTCACTGAAGAATTTCTAGTGTTGGATCTGACGAACTAACATTTCAAAAATCCTCCAACCCGCGCCGCCATGTTACAGCCGGAAACAATCGAATCTCCCAGCGAAACGCCGTCGCGAAAATGTCCGGCAAAAAATAATCCAATCACTTTCAATTCAATTTCGTTGAACAAGTCTTTGAATTTTCCGTACCCGACATTGTATTGCGGAATCGCCTTGGGATAAAGTGCGACCTGTTGAAACACTGGTTTGCCTTTTATGCCAAGCAGCGCACGCAAATCTTCGCAAACCAGTTCGACCAATTTTTCTGTCGGCAGTGATGCCAGTTCCGGCTGCCGCTCGCCGCCGACATAACTGGTGAGCAAAACATGGCCTGCGGGTGCGCGATTTGGAAATAATGATGACGAAAAAATCGTGCCGAGAATTTTGAGATTTTCGATTTTCGGAATCAACATCCCGAAACCTTCGCACGGATGCGTCACGTCCTCGCGGCGAAAACCAAGAACAACGCTTGCCACGGGCGGATGACGGATTTCAGAAAATGCCGAAAGGTCTAGTAAGGTTCCCCTCATCCGGCCTTCGGCCACCCTCTCCCCACCTGGGTGGGGCGAGGGAATGTTTTCACACGATTGCAAATTTTTCTCCCTCTCCCCGTCAAACGGGGAGAGGGTCGGGGTGGGGGACGTATATGTTTCAATCAGCAATTCCGCCAGCTTGAACGCCGTGCCGCAATAAATCACCGCACTGTGTTCGGTTTCGTCGTTGGCAGTCGTCACGCGCCAGCCGTCGGCATTTTGCGCGAGTTTGGTGACCGGCGTTTTGAACTTCAACGCATCACCAAGCTGCGCCGCCAGCACATCGGGCAAAACCTGCAAGCCGTCGTCAAAAGAAAATATTCTGGCGTCACGCCGGGAAATTTCGCCGGGTTTTTGTTCGCGCGCGCCGAAGAATTGACCTTTGATGAGCGAGCCATGTTTTTGCTCCGCTTCAAGAAGTTTCGGAAATGCGTGCTGGATGGAAAGTTTGTTCGGATCGCCCGCATAAATTCCGGCGACGAGCGGATCAACGGCGCGATCCAAAAATTCCTGATTCAATCGCCGTAAAACAAATTCGGCGACACTTTCTTCCACGCCGTCACGTCGTGGCGGCACGAATGGTTCGCGCGCCAGGGCAAATTTCGCGCGGGCGGAAAAAAGTTTCGTCGTCAAAAATTCCGCTTGCGAAGATGGCATCGCCATCGGCTTTTTGTCGCGGACGACGTAGCGGTTTTTTGCAGCGGGATTGGGATAAATCCGGCGCGTTTCGAGATTCAAATCGCGGATGAGTTCGGAAATTTTCGGCGACGTTTCGAGGATCGTGTTCGGGCCGGACTCGGCGAGAAAACCATTTTGCCGCGACGACTGGATGACGCCGCCGGCGCGCCCGCCGGCTTCATAAACCGTGACCGGTACGCCTTTGCGCTTCAGATAAAACGCAGCGGTCAACCCCGTAATGCCAGCACCGATGATTGCGACGGATTTCATTCGGCTTCAAAGTTTGACATCAAGTGCTAAAAGCTTTTTAGCAACTGGGCTGAATTGCTCATGCGCATCGCCTGATTGGCCCACAATGTCGAACGCGGTTTTGCAAAGATAGTCAATCAACTCATCCTCCGAACGGCTTCCAGCTAGAATCCGATAAACAGACGCAATACAACTGTCATATTCATCAACTAAATTTGGTTTGTCGTTCACACCAATGGGATCCCACTCGCGGAAAAGAATCTGGCGGATAGAATCCTGGATTTCGGTGGCTCGTTTGATTTTGGAATCTGACATACGTTTGCTTATTCCTTTCAAATCGTCCGCGAATGTTTCCGTTCACCCGAAGGCGCGAGCGTGTTGTCGAAGCACATTGCGAGGTTGCGGATGAACAAACGTCCGGTGTCGGTGACTTCCAGGCCGGTCGGCGAACGGCGTACAAGGCCGTCGGCTTCAAACGGCGCGAGCGCGGCGAGTTCGGCGGCGAAATGGCGCGCGAAGTCGAGGCCGAGGCGTTGCGACATGGCGGCATAATCGAACGAGAAGTCGCACATCATGCGCATGATGGTTTCGCGGCGGAGCTTGTCCTCGTCAGTCAGCAGATAGCCGCGTGTGAGCGGCGCTTTTCCGGCATCGAGCGCGGCGAAGTATTGCGGCAATTCTTTTTCGTTCTGCCAGTAGGCATCGGGAATCTGCGAAATCGCGCTCATGCCGAAGGAATAAATGTCCGCGTTGCCGTGCGTACTGTAACCTTGAAAATTCCGCTGCAAGGTTTTGTTGCGCTGCGCCGTCACGAGTTCGTCGCCGGGCCGCGCGAAATGATCCATGCCGATGTAGACGTAGCGGTTGTTTTCCGTGAGCCGTTCGATGACGTTCTTGAGCAATGCCAGTTTCACTTCCGGCGTCGGCAGGATTTTTTGCTCCAGGATTTTTTGCGCGGGTTTCACCCACGGCACATGCGCATAGCTGAACACGGCGAGACGGTCGGGCTGCATTTCCAAAACGGTGTCGAGCGTGCGGTTGAAGGAATCGGCGGTCTGGTGCGGCAGGCCGTAAATCAAATCGAAGTTGACCGAACCGAAGCCGAGTTCGCGCGCCCAATCCAAAGTCTGCTGCGTCAGATCGCGCGGCTGGATGCGATGAATGGCTTCCTGCACCTGCGGATCAAAATCCTGCACACCAAGCGACGCGCGGTTGAAACCGATTTCGCGCAAGGCGACAATGTGGTCGCGTGTCAAACGGCGCGGATCAATCTCCACGCCCGCCTCGATGTCATCGGAAAATTTGAAATGTTTGTGGATGATGCCGCCGAGCTTGCGGATTTCGTCCGGCTGCAAAAATGTCGGCGAGCCACCGCCCCAATGAAGTTGGACGACTTTGCGTTTCGGATTCAGCCGCGACGCCATTTGCGCGACTTCGCGTTCGAGATAATCCAGATACGGTTTCCCTTCGCCGTGATTTTTGGTGATGACGGTCGTGCAGCCGCAAAACCAGCAAAGCGTTTCGCAGAATGGAATGTGAAAATAGAGCGAGAGATCGCGTTCGGTTTGATTGTTTTCGGAAATTTTTCTGGCGAGTTCCGGCCACTTGAACACGTCGGTGAATTTTGTTGCTGGCGGATAGCTGGTGTAACGCGGGCCGGCCACGTTGTATTTCTGAACCAGAGCCAAGTCTACTTTGAGCGTGCTCATGGTCTTTGCCGTGAATCGTTAATTTGTTGAATCGCTGCATCGGTATTTCCGATGCAACATTGCAGGGCGTTCATTTGAAGCCCTTCACAGTTTCGACCAGTGCGGCGATATTTTCCTGCTTTGCCATCGGCGGCACGCCATGGCCGAGATTGAAAATGTAACCATTGCGTCCGCGCATTTCCACGAGCAGGCGATTGGTTTCAGCGGCAACTTGTTCCGGCGTCGCTTCAACGAGCAGCGCGGGGTTGAGATTGCCCTGGATGCCGATGTTCTTTGGCAAAAGTTTTCGCGCCCCGGCCAATGAAAATTGCCAGTCAATGCCCAACACGTCCGCGCCAGTGGCAGCGAGGTTGTTCCAATTATCATGGGTGCCCACCGAAAACACGATGGCAGGAACTTGCCCGCGCAGATTGGTGATGATGTCCCCCATCCAACGGCCGGAAGCTTCCTGAAATTCGCCCGCAGGCAAATGGCCGCCGTGGCTGTCGAAAATCTGGAGCGCATCCACGCCGGCGGCGATTTGCATTTTGAGATATGACGTGGCGGCGGCAGTGAGTTTCTCGGCCAGCGCGAAATACGCTGTGCGATCCTCACGAAAAAGAGCCAGTGCGCGGGTGTATTTTTCCGCACTGCCTCCTTCCATCATGAACGTCGCCAGCGTCCACGGCGAACCGCTGAAGCCGATAAGCGCAGTTTGCTCGCCGAGTTCCCTGCGCAGCAGGCGCAAGGCCTTGTCCACATAGTTCAATCGTTCGATCACGCGCTCGACGGAAAGTTTTTCGATGTCGGCGGCGGATTGGATTTTGAAATCCATTTCGATGCCGCCGGTTTCGCGAAAGCGATACGGCTGCCCCATCGCTTCGGGGATCACGAGGATGTCGCTGAACAAAATTGCGGCATCAAAACCGAACCGGCGGATGGGTTGCAGCGTGACTTCCGCCGCGAGTTCGGGCGTTTGGACGAGTTGCAGGAAAGTGTATTTTTCCTTGAGCTGGCGATATTCTGACAGAGCGCGTCCGGCCTGTCGCATCAGCCAGACAGGCGGGCGATCCGTCGCGTGGCAATGGCAGGCATTGAGAAATCGGCGGCGATTTGTCAACACCGGCACGGCGGATTTGATTGGGTCGGCGACAACAGCGGTCATTTTCGGCATCAGAATACGCTGCAATCCGGGCGGAGGCGAGCGAGTTTTCTCGCGCAACTTTGTTTGAGCCCCGGTTTTTAATTGAAAGCCAACAATGAAAAATGAGCCGTCCAACAATGAAACACCCGTGCCAGCGGACTTGGAGCTCGAAGCCCGCTTGACCAAGGTGCTGGCGCGCCTGCCGGACGCGCCCGTCGCGTCGAACTTCACTGCGCGGGTGATGCAGGCGGTGGAAATTGAGGATGTCCGCCGTTCGCGCACTTGGAATTTCCGTTGGAGCTGGCACAGGCTGTTGCCGCGCATCGCCGCCACCGCAGTGGCGGTTCTCTTCGCGGGGCTGACGTTTCATCACTACGAACTGACCAGCCAGCGCGCCGCGTTCGCCAGAAATGTCGCGCTTATCGCCGGATCACAGCCGCTGCCCAGCGTGGACGCATTGAATAATTTCGACGTCATCCAGCGAATGAGCCAGCCGGCGCACGCCGATGAAGAACTGCTCGCGCTCCTGCAATGAACCGTTGGCATCAGGCGCATTGGTGGCTCGTCTTTTGCGTGGCGGGACAATTATTAATTTTTTCACTGCCCGCCCGGGATTCAACGGATGTCACCGCGCCGGTAAAATTACTTTCTGCGCCAACGAACGGCCTGCCCCCATCGGCATACAGGAAGTCCCCCGTGGATTTTTTCCGGCAACTGCTGGCGATGACGCCAGACGAACGCGATGACTTTTTGACGAACCGCCCGCCGGAAATCCGTGCCCGCATCCTGGCCAAAGCCGCCGAATACGAGGCGCTCGACCCGGACGAACGCGAACTGCGGTTGCGCGCGACGGAATTGCGCTGGTATCTCATGCCGCTGCTGCGCGAGGCGGCGACGAACCGCGCCGCACGGCTGGCGCTTATCCCGCCCGATGTGCGCGAAATCGTCCAGTCCCGGCTCGAGGAGTGGAGCCTTTTGCCACCGCCGCTGCAACAGGAATTTTTGGACAATGAACACATTCTGTATTACTTCGCGCATGTGGACGCGAGCAACAGTCCGTCTGAAAATTTTGGTCGCGAACCGAGCGAAGCCGAGCGCACGCATTGGAACGAGCTTTCAGAAGCCGAGCGCCGGCAGGTCACGTCCGGATTCAACCAGTTTTTTGAACTCACGCCCGACGAAAAGCAGGCGACGCTCAACACCTTGTCCGAAGCCGAACGCCGCCAGATGGAAAAAACCTTGCAGGCATTTGACAAAATGCCGCCGTCGCAGCGCACCGAATGTGTCAATGCGTTCGCAAAATTCGCAAGCTTGACCGCGCCGGAAAAAACCGAGTTTTTGAAAAACGCCGAGCACTGGTCAGCCATGTCACCCGCCGAGCGCCAGGCCTGGCGTGATCTGGTCGTCAATGTTCCCCAGTGGCCGCCGCTGCCCGCCGGTTTTGTGTTGCCGATACCGGGAGATTCCAAATCTGGAATGGCCACAAATCACCATTGAAAGGGCGAATTTCAATTTCCATTTCCATTGCCGCGCTCTAATTTTCCTTCGTGTATCCGATCTTATTTCATCTCGGTTCGTTTCCGGTTCATTCCTATGGCGTGATGATCGCGCTCGCCTTCGTCTCCGGGCTGTGGACGGCCACACTGCGATCACGTCGCGAAAGGATTTCCGGTGAAATCATCGCCGACGTCACGCTCTGGATCATGATCGGCGCAATTATCGGCGCGCGGGCCGTTTATGTGACGACTTACTGGCGCGAGGAATTTGCAGACCAGCCGTTCTCGGAAATTTTCATGATCCAGCACGGCGGCCTCGTTTATTATGGCGGCTTGATCGGCTCGATGATCGCCGGAATGATTTACATCCGCTGGAAAAAACTTCCGCTGTGGAAAATCACAGACATCCTTGCGCCGAGCATCGCGCTCGGAAACGTTCTTGGCCGCATCGGCTGCCTGCTGAACGGCTGCTGTTACGGACGCGTCTGCGCCGCGCCCTGGGCGATCCGTTTTCCGAACGGTTCCTACGCGTGGGAACAACATTACCAGCAGGGACTCGTTGGCGAACACGATCCGTCACTGCCGGTTCATCCGACGGAAATTTACGATGCGCTTCTGAATTTCATTGTTTATCTTTTCCTCGCGTGGCTGTTCCGGCACAAAAAATTTGACGGCCAGATTTTTGCGACCTATCTGCTTTGCTACGCCGTCACACGCTCGTTCGTTGAACACTTCCGCGGCGATTATTCAAATCTTCATTATCATTTTGGCCTGACGCCCGCGCAACTTGTCAGCGTGCCCATTTTTATCGCCGGACTTGCAATGGCAGCAATCCTGTCGCGCCGCGTGCCCGCGAAATGAAACCGCCCGTTTTCATCGCCGGGCCGACTGCCGTTGGAAAATCAGAAATTGCCCTGCGCCTGGCCGAACAGCTCGGCGGCGAAATCATTTCCGCCGATTCCATGCAGGTTTATCGCGGACTCGACCTCGGCACGGCCAAGCCGTCGCCCGCCGAACGCGCCCGCGTGCCGCATCACCTCATTGACATCTGCGAGCTGACCGAAGCCTTCGACGCCGCACAATTCATCCGGCTCGCGCAAAAGGCGGTTGAAGAAATCCAGGCGCGCGGACACGTGCCGCTTTTCTGCGGTGGCACCGGACTTTACTTCAAGGCATTTTTGAACGGACTTGGTGAAGCGCCATCCGCGAATCCTGAATTGCGGGCCGAACTGGAAACCGCATCGTTTGAATCGTTGTTGCGTGAATTGCGCGAGCGTGATCCGGCGGCTTACGCGCAAATTGACAAACAAAATCCGCGCCGCGTCATTCGCGCCGTGGAAGTGATTCGGTTGACGGGAAAGAAGTTTTCCGAACAGCGGGCGGAATGGAAGGCGCAATGCGCCGTCCCTGCCAAAATAAATTTTTATTGTTTCACGCGACCGCCTGCAGATTTGCACGCCCACATCAATGCCCGCGTGGATGCGATGTTCGCGCGCGGGCTGGTGAACGAGACGCGTGAATTGCTCAAGCATGGCCTTGAGCAAAACAAGACGGCGATGCAGGCCATCGGTTACCGGCAGGTGGTGGAACATTTGCGTGGCGAACGTTCGCTGGCGGAGACCATTGAACTGGTGAAAAGCCGCACGCGGCAATTTGCCAGGCGGCAACTGACGTGGTTTCGCCGCCAGCTTGACCCGGAATGGATTGAATTGAAGCCGGATGAATCGCTCAATGAAATTTTAGCGCGATTGATCAAGCCTGTTTTGTGAGCTACTGGGAAATCAGCCGGTAGAAACGACTTGGACTTGTAGGATTGTTGTTAAAATAAGTACAGACGCTGCCGTTGTTTGTCACCGTAAAAAGTGAAACCCAATCAGTCAGGTTCGTCGAAGTTTGCAATGTGAATTGCCCACCTGCGGCGCTGGCCGGTTCCCATACAAAATTCCGCGTTGACCAACTTGGGTAAGTTCCCATCTCCAACCACATCCGAACCGTCAATTGGTTCGTGCCGGTTTGGGGGATTGGATAAACAACCGGCGCATTGGTCGAACCGTCAAATGATGCCCAGAATTGAAACTCGTCAGAAACCTCTTCGTCTGAAATGCTGCCTTCGGTATAATATTGCCCTCCAATTTTATTGAAAACGATTTGAACCTGCGGCTGGATGACGCCCGGACCGGCTCCATTGGTGTTGCCGTTTGCTGCGGCATTATTCAACCAGTTGGTCGTTCCCGTGCGCGTAAAAAATTGAACTTCAGGACTGCCAGACGTTACGTCTCCTGCGCTGAAAAGAAAATCTGGCTGCGAAATGATCCGTGCCACTTGTTGCTGTTGCAGAATGCCATTGGTGATGTAGTTGTCCGTAAAACAATTGGTCGTTGGCAGGAACGCACCGGACTGTGAATCCAGCGGCTGCGGAATAAATGTGATTTTGTCGACGCCCGGACGCCACGCCCCGTTCACAAATGAATTTGCATTTGTGCCAACACCCACAACCCCTGAAAGCAAGGTTTCAAAATTGACGTTGTTCGTGGAAAGCAAATAGCACAGTCCGCCAACGTCGTCGTAGGTCAATCCAGCAAGATATGCTCCTGCATTCACTGCTGTATCTGGATCGTTTGGATTAAAATCAGTAGCGGCGACGTTATTGATCAATGGATCGGCGCGAAATGGAATTATTTGATATTGGTTGCTCTGAATGTCAATAAAAGCAGAATAAAGATTTTCGTTGATGTAAGGACTGGCATCGAGTGTTTGCGGATCGAAATTCCGTTGGACAATATAATTGGGGATTGCTCCGTCAGGCCATTGAGATTCGGACGGGTCGCTAATGAAAATAGGATTCCACTGTCGCAAGACATAGACATTTCGCACTGGTTCTGCAAGCCCCATCTGCTCTAACAAGAGCGATAGCGTTTGAGATTTCAAATCGTAAAGTGACTGTGCAGCGGCTGCGTCATTTACCCCTAGTGAATCGAATGGATAATTGGTCAGCGCGATTTGCGAAGCCGGTGGCAGATCATTCAAAATTTGAATCGCACTTTCCACCGCCGCCACGCCGTTTGAACCGAAGTAATTCAAAAACGACTGGTCGAATCCATAAGTCACCACCGGCACATTCCAACGATACCCATTGCTGATACACATCGGGCCGCCAATGTCACCGGGATTGATGACTCCATTGGTCATTTGCATCCACGGCTGAACCGGGCCAAGCAACGCAAAAGCACCCGACCCAACCGTCGAGGCAATCAGAAATACCACGCCCAAAAAAATCTCAAACTTTTGGAGACTGAATTTCATTTTTCCATTGTGGTCATTCGCTTCAGTTATACAACGATGATTTCAAATTAAACTTCGGCCAAGCAATCCACGTTCTGCTTGGCGTCTTGGCGGTTAATTAAATCTTCCTTGGCCGTTTGATGACGACTTCGATTTCTGCTTTATTTTTCGCGATCATGTTCGTGGGCAAAATGCCGCGCCAGAAAACGTTCGGGTAAATCACCGCGCCGCGCCCGAGGATGCTGCCGGGGTTCAGCACGGCGTTGCAGCCGGCTTCCGCTCCGTCGCCGAGCAACGCGCCGAATTTGCGCAGGCCGGTGTCAAAGGACGTGCCGTCAATCTCGACGAAAATATTGCCGGGCAGAATTTTGATGTTGGAAACCTTCACGCCTGCGCCAAGGTGCGCCTTGTGGCCGAGAATCGAGTCGCCAATGTAATTGAAGTGCGGTGCCTGCGCGCCGTTGAACAGCAGCGAGTTTTTTAGTTCGCTCGAATTGCCGACGACGCAGCCGTCGCCGATGATGACATTTTCGCGGAAGTAGGCGTTGTGGCGGATCTGGCAATTCTTCCCGATGATCGCCGGGCCTTTGATCATCACGCCGTCCTCGATGACCGTGCCTTCGCCGATGAAAACTTTTTCGCCGATATAGGCGCGGCCCTCGCATTGGTTGCGAAGTTCCGGTTTCAGATTTGCAGCGATGTAGGATTCAATTTTCTTCAGTGCTTCCCACGCGAACTGGCAGCCGTCGAAGATGGCGGCGTGTTCGGTTTGCGTCAGGTCAAACAGGTCGGCTGGTTTGAACATGGCGGCAAGTTAATGGAAACGCGCGGGACGGCAAAGGGAAATGGCGGCGAGCTTCACTTTCGCCGCGTCCAGTTTGATTTGAATTCATTTAGCCGGGCACGTTTTGAAAATTCATTCGCCTGCGGCAGGGAATTTTCGCATATTGCGCGGAATGAAATCCATGACAGGTTACGGTCGCGGCGAATGCGCGCGGGACGGTTTCAAAATCACCGTCGAGCTGGGCTCGGTCAACCGCCGGCAGTCGGAAATTTCCGTGAACCTGCCGCGCGAGCTGGAGATGCTCGAATTGCAGGTGCGCGACGCCATCAACTCGCAGGTCGCACGCGGACGCGTCACGGCGCGCATCGCCATCCACGCCGCCGAAGGCAAATCGTCCGCGCGAATGCACATCAATCTGCCGCTCGCAAAATCCTATGCGACAGAATTGGCGCGGCTGGCGAAGTCGCTGAAAATTTCGGGCGAAGTGTCGCTGGATCAAATTTTGCGCGCGCCGGGGGTTTTTCAAACGGACGAGGAACTGGTCGAGGCGGAAAGCATCTGGCCCGCCGTCGAAAAGGCGTTGAAACCGGCGCTCGCCGCGCTGGTGAAAATGCGCGAACGCGAGGGCGCGCATCTGGCGCAGGATTTGGCCGTGCGCATCGGCGTGATGCGGCAAAGCGTGGAAAAAATCCAGAAGCAGGTGCCGCAGACGGCGGGGAATTATCGCCGGCAACTGCTTGAACGCATCAAGAGCGCAGGCATTGAAAACATCGCGCCGGACGATGAGCGGTTACTGAAGGAAATTGTTTTGTTCGCGGATCGCTCGGACATTTCGGAGGAATTGACCCGGTTGCAAAGTCATTTTCAGCAGTTCGAGGATTGTCGCAAATCAAAAGAGCCGATGGGTCGCACACTGGATTTTCTGGCGCAGGAAATGAACCGCGAGATCAACACCATCGGCTCGAAAGCGAACGACACGGTCATCTCGCGCGAAGTCGTGACGCTGAAGGCGGAACTGGAAAAATTCAGGGAACAAGCGCAGAACGTGGAATGAAAAATCGAAGCCAGATGTCAGGAGTCAAAAGCCAGGAGTCAAAAGCGATGTCGGGGGAAAAACCCGCGCCGCCGTTGCTCATCCTCATTTCCGCGCCGTCGGGCGCGGGCAAGACGACGTTGAGCAATCTGCTGCTCGCCGCGCAGCCGCACATGACGCGGGTCATCACTTGCACGACACGCGAGCCGCGTCCCGGTGAAAAAGACGGCGTGGATTATCATTTTTTTGACGCGGCGGAATTTTTGAAGCGATTGCAGGCGGGCAATTTCATCGAACACGCTACGGTCTATGGCAACAGCTACGGCATCTTGAAATCGGAGCTGCTCGGCAAGCTGCGTGAAGGCAAAGACGTGCTGCTGAACGTGGACGTGCAGGGCGCGGCGACGATCCGCGAGCAGGCGGAAAGCGAGCCGGAACTGCGCCGGGCGCTGGTGACGATTTTTTTGACACCGCCGTCGCTGCTGGAGATTGAACGGCGCTTAAAAAGACGCGGCGCGGATGCCGAAGCGATCATTCAAAAACGTCTTGCGGTCGCGCGGCAGGAAATCGCGCAATGGAAAAATTTCGATTACCTGCTGGCCAGCGGCAGCAAGCAGGAGGATCTGCGGCGGGCACTGGCGATTGTCGAGGCGGAAAAAATGCGCTCCGCACGGTCGCAACCGCCGGAATTTTGATTTTTGTAAATCGTGAATCGTCATGTCATGGATCGAAAAAATTCGCGCGCAAACGCAAGCGGATGTAACGTTTCAGCGGTTTAATGATGCAACGACAGATTAAATGAGCAGCGGTAAAAAAATCGTTCTTGGAGTCACCGGTTCCATCGCCGCGCACAAGGCGGCGGATTTGGCGTCGTTGCTCACAAAAGCCAAATGCGACGTGCGCGTGGTGATGACGGCGGACGCGCAGCATTTCATCACGCCGCTGCCTTTCAAAACGCTCACGCACAATCCGGTGGTCACGAGTCTTTACGACGAGGACGAAGGCTGGCAACCGACGCATATCCGACTGGCGGACGAAGCAGATTTGTTTCTGGTTGCGCCCGCAACGGCGAATGTGATTGCAAAAATGGCAAATGGTTTCGCCGATGACGCGCTGACTTGCATTGCGCTGGCGTTGAATCCGAAGGCGAAAATTCTAATCGCCCCGGCGATGAACGGCAAAATGTGGCTGCACGCGGCGACGCAGGCGAACGTGGCGACGTTGAAAAAGCGCGGCGCGGAATTCATCGGGCCGGACGAGGGAATGTTGTCGTGCGGTTATGAAGGCGTCGGCCGTTTGTGGCCGGTGGAAAAAATTGCGGCGCACGCGTTGGCTTAATTAAAAATTAAAATTGCAAAATGGACGGCCAGAGCAAGTGCCATTTTAATTTTTCATTTTGGATTGTTAATTCACATGAAACCAAGCCATGCCCGGTGGCTGAAACAATTGCCTGTGCTGTTTGAAATCCCAGCGCCCGACCCGGCGCGCCTGTTGCGCCGCATCGTGATGATGGAACGCAACATCATGCTGCCGGTCAAGGCGGTGTTCATTGCGATGATTTCCTATTCGTTCGACATCACGGCGTGGGTGGGCATGGCGAACAGCACGCTCGACGTGGTGGTGGAAACGGTACAGTTCATTTTCTGGTTTTACATTCTGGCAAACATCATTCTGGCGATGTTTTTGCTGGCGGCGGAGCGGCTGCCGCTGGCGGTCGTGCAATGGACGGTCGTGACCGGCAATTTCGTGGACGGAATTTTCGTCGCGGGCATGGCACTGCTGACCGGCGGACTGGACAGCGTTTTCTTCTGGCTGTTCGTCGCGCTCATCATCCGCAATTCAGTGAGCGTGCCACCGGGAATTTTGCAGTTGATTTCAAATTTCGTCATCAGCTTGAGTTATGTGCTGGTGGCGGTGCTGGATGTTTCGGTCTTTCAAAATCTGGATGACCACACCCGGCGTGCGCTGGATTTGACAACGCATGAAGATTTGGGCCAGCCGTTCGCGCTGCGGATGGTCCTGCTGCTGCTCACGATAATTTGTTGTTCCGGCCTGGAGTTGTTGCTGGAACGACAGCGTCTGACCGCCGAGGAGGCGGGTGAATTTGCCGCGCGCGAGGGACAATTACGTTCCGCCGGAAGGCTGGCCGCCGAGTTCGCGCATCAGATCAAAAATCCGCTGGCCGTCATCAACAACGCCGCGTTCTCGCTGCAACGCACCGCGCGCGACGAGAAAACGTCCGCCGCACAGCAAATCAAAATTATTCAGGAAGAGGTCGCGCGCGCCGACAAGGTCATCACGCAAATAATGGGTTACGCGCAATTGAGCGAAGGGCGCGTCGAAAAATTGAACGTCATCGAGGAACTCGAACGTTCCATCGCGCAGGTTTTTCCGCCCGCCGTGCCGGGTAAAATAAAAATCCACCGCGAATTCGGCCACGGTTTTCCACCGCTGCTCATGCAACGCGGGCATCTGTCGGAAGTTTTCGTGAACCTGTTGCAAAATGCGCGCGAAGTGCTCGGCGACCAGGGTAATGTTTTCGTCACCGCCGGCTGTCACCGTGATTATGCCGTGGAAATTTCCGTGCGCGACGACGGCCCCGGAATTCCACCGGAAAAAATCGGGCGCATTTTCGAGGCCTACTATACTACGAAGGAAAAAGGCAGTGGACTCGGCCTGCCCATCGTCAAACACAACGCTGAGCTTTACGGTGGAATTGTGCGCGCGGAATCGGAGCTTGGAAAAGGCGCAAAATTCACGGTAATCTTTCCGGCGAAGGCATTGATGAAATTTTTCAAATGAGTGCGCTGCCACCCGTGCTCGTCGTGGATGATGAGAAAAACATGCGCCTGTCGCTTCAGACTGTGCTGAAGGACGAGGGCTACACCGCGCGTGCCGTCGAATCCGCCGAGGAGGCGCTGCAACTTTTATCGCGCGAGGAATTTTTCATGGTCATCACCGACGCGCGGCTCGGCGGCATGAGCGGTTACGAATTTCTCCGAAAAATTCACGCGCAACGGTCGGAACTTCCCGCCCTCATGCTCACGGCTTACGCGACGCCCAAACTCGCCGTGGAAGCCATCAAAGCCGGCGCGATTGATTATCTGGCCAAGCCGTTTGCGCCCGAAGAATTGCTCCACGCCGTCGCGCGCTGCGCCGAACGCCACCAGCTTCTGCGTGAAAACGCCGCGCTTCGCTCGCACGCGGAACATATTTTCACCCTCGATCAGATCGTCGGCGAATCGCCAAAAATCCGCGAAATCCGCCAGTTCATCCAGACCGTCGCGCCGACGGACGCGCGCGTTCTGATTCTTGGCGAAAGCGGTACCGGCAAGGAACTGGTCGCGGGCGCATTGCACAGCTTGAGCCAGCGGCGTGATGCACATTACGTCCGCATCAACTGCGCCGCCATCCCCGAAACGCTTTTGGAAAGCGAACTGTTCGGCCACGAAAAAGGCGCGTTCACCGGCGCGATCAAACAAAAATCCGGTCGCGTCGAGGAAGCCGATGGCGGCACGATTTTCCTCGATGAAATCGCCGACATGAGCAAGCCGCTTCAGGCCAAACTGCTGCGGTTTCTTGAAGACGGCACGTTCACGCGTGTCGGCGGCGCGCAGGAACTCCGCGTCAATGTCCGCCTCATCGCCGCGACCAACCGGGACATTGTTTTAGCCATTGCTGAAAACCAGTTCCGCGAAGACCTGTTTCATCGCTTGAACGTCGTGCAGTTTCATTTGCCGCCGTTGCGCGAGCGAGGCGAGGATGTTTTACAGCTCGCCGAGCATTTTTTGAAACTGTTCCGCGCCACGATGAACAAAAATGTCAGCGGCCTCGCTCACGCCACGCGGCAAAAGCTGCTTTCGCACCGCTGGCCGGGAAATGTGCGCGAACTCCGCAATGTTGTCGAACGCGCCTTGATTCTGGAAAAGACGTGCGAAATTCAGCCGGCCAGCCTGCCCGATTTCCAGGTAGAAGCACACCTTCAAAAAACCGCGCCCGGCCAGGTCGCAGCGGATGAGTCGCTCGACGACACGCTCGCGCGCATCGAACGCGAACTCATCATCGGCGCGATGGAGCAGAATGCTTTCAACCTGACACACGCCGCCGAATGCCTTAAGCTCACCCGTCATTCGCTCCGTTACCGGATGCAACGGTTGAAAATGAACCTCGGTGATGAGTCGGTTGAGTCGTCCGTCGCCGGAAAAATTTCAGAAACCTGACGTGATAATTTTTGCTGACACTTTGCTGGCGGCCATTGAGCCATTGCCTCAATGGCTCAATTTTCTGGCCATGGCCGGCAGCCTTTTGTTGGGGGCCATTGGTGTGCTGCTCTGGTTTGTAATGTTCCGCAAAAAAAGGCGCCGCAAACGGCGCAAACACCATGAACATGAAAAGCGCCACATCAATCCCACGCTGGCCGAATCCGGCGGCCTGCCGCCCCTTCGTGAAGAAATAAGAACTGACGCGCCAACGCCGCCGCCGTGATGCAACACAGCCGCGCCATCACCCGCAAAAGCGCGTCCAACCTCGCGCTCGCCTTCATTTTGCTGCCGCGTCCCAAGCGCGACGCCATGTCCGCCCTCTACGCTTTCTGCCGCAAAGTAGACGATGTGGCCGACGAGGAAACCGTCCCCACCGAAAAACGGCGCAAACAACTTGCCGCGTGGCGCGAAGACATCCGCTGCGCGTGCGAGAGTGGTTCGCCGCAATTTCCCGTGAACCGCGAATTACAGCCCGTCATTAAACAATTTCGCCTGCCATTCGCACTTTTCGACGAATTGATCAAAGGCTGCGAAATGGATCTGGAAATCAAACGCTACGAAAATGTTGAACAGCTCGAATTGTATTGTCATCGCGTCGCCTCCGTCGTCGGCCTGTTAAGCATTGATATTTTCGGCTATAAAAATCCTGCGTGCCGTGACTACGCGATTCATCTCGGCAAGGCGCTTCAACTCACCAACATTTTGCGCGACGTCCGCGCCGATGCCGGACGCGGGCGGATTTATCTGCCACAGAACGAACTGGATAAATTTAACGTCCGCGAAAACGAAATTTTAGCTTTCAAATATACGGCGAATTATCGCGCCCTCGCCAGTAGCGTGGCCGGGCGTGCCAGAAATTTTTACGCCGTCGCCCGTCAGACTTTGCCCGCCGAAGATCGCAGTTCAATGGTCGCCGCTGAATTAATGGGTTCCGTCTATTGGCAACTGTTGAAAAAACTCGAAGCGAACCAGTTCGATGTTTTCGGCGAACAACCCGTCCGCATCCACAAGGCGCAAAAGCTGGTTTTGATTCTTCGCGCGTGGCTGCGATTTGTCTGCGACTCCCCAACGCCCAATTACGGCACAACCTGATTCAGCGCCGGAGGTGCGACTTCAAGCAACCGGTCTTTCAGGGCAAAATGATTTTTGCCAGGACATCTGCGAGTTGCTCCGCCGCGAACCTGGTTTTTTTTTGCAACTGCATCAACGCGCCGATTTTTCCGGGCGATTTGGCGATGGCCAAAAATAATTTTCCGAAATCCAGGCTTTTGTCCGGCGTGGCCAGTGCGTTGAAATCGAGCGGCAAATCTTCGCTGGCGGTGTCGGAAATCACGCGGACGGTGGCGCAGGGAATGCCGCGCTCGCGGCAGACGGCATAAATCGCCGCCGATTCCATCTCGACCGCGTCCGCGCCGGTTTCGTCGCGCAATTTTTTCTTTTCGGCAACGGTCGTGGCGATGCGGTCGGCGAAGAAAAATTTTGCCGGCTTTGCGCCGGCGGCAATCAATTTGTCGTGGCAGCCGATGTAAATCGGCTCTGATTGATTTCTGGTTTCAGTTTGAGCCGGCTCACGTCGGCTGCTGCTGGAAAGAATTTCAAAAACGACTTCGCCGAGTTTCAATTCTGGATTCAGTCCGCCGGCGAAACCGCAGGTCAGCACCAGTTCCGGCGAATGGGTGGCGAAAAATTCGCACGCGGATTTTTCGGTGTTCTGACGTCCGATGCCGGTGATGAGGATGGAAATGTCGGCTTGCGCCGAGGCCACCATGCCCGCCGCGATTTTCCGAAACGGCGCGGCTTCTTCTTTCATTGCGAAGCAAATCAGGACAGACATTTTGTAAAATTTGAGTAGAAATGTTTATGGACCATCAAGAGAAACGGTTATGCCGCAGATCCAGAGGACAACATTTAATAAAGTGATTGATAAAATCGAAAAGAAAAATGCTAACAAAATCGTCCAGCGAATTTTTCTGACAGACCGACTCAAAAATGAAAACAACGCGCCAAGCAATAGAAGATAGATTCCAGAAATTAAAAGCGCGATATGGTCGTTAAAGACAACAGTTTCATTACTTCCATCGTGTGGATTGTATCCTAATATCAGTCTGTCAAATGGAAACGCATATTGAGGAAGAAAAAAACAAAGATTACCAACTAACCGCGGCAAATGCTTCATTAAAGAAAGTGGCGCTGTGAGTAGCACAATAAGCGGCATGGCATAAAAAAGTAAATAAACACACACAAAACTAGCCGCGCGCAAAATAGCATTCTTTTTATTCATCAATTTACCAAGCACGTTGCGGTTTAATTTCGAGCAAGCAAGGAAATTTCACTTTATCCCCGCCAGCCTTTCCTTCCAGATTTTGTAAAGTTCCACCGTGGCGCGGACGTCGCGCAGGCAGTATTCGGCAATCTCGCGGAATTTGGCCGCCGCCATCAAATCCTTCACATCCATGCCGGTCACGCCGTGGCTCTTGGGCGATTCGATGCCGAAGGCTTTGCAGTAAAAATCCAGGTTGAACCGCCGCGCCGCGCCGTCGCGTCCGCTCACGCTGTAAAAGGTGAATTGCTCCGCGAGGTCGCAATGCGGGTCGGTCGCGTAACGGTAGCCGAGCCAGTTTTTTTTCGAGATCGGCACGTTCAAAATCGCCGAGCGCAGGTAAAGGAACGGCACGTCGAAGCCGCGTCCGTTGAAGGTGACGACGGAATTGAAATTTTTCACCGCGTCCCAGAATTGCGCGAGCAGTTCCGCTTCGTCCGCGCAGGGAATGAATTTCACCGGCGCGTCTTTCTCTTCCGTTTCCTCGAAATCTTCCGCGACAAACAAGGTCTGGCCGCGCTGCGTCTCGGCGTTTAGCATGGCGATGCAGACGACCTGCGACGTGAACGGCCACAGGCTCATGAACTTCGTAATCTCTTCGCGCTTTGCACCCTTTGCGATTTCATCGCCGAGTTTTTCAGCCTCGCGGAAAAGATATTCCTGTTGAGCCTCGTCGAAATTATCGAGCGGCAGCGCGGTGGTCTCAATGTCGAAAACGAGTGTGGCCATGAAATGTTCTGGGAAAATTGAACCGCCGTCATGGGAAATGCAATTGTCTTCTCGCATTGCTCCGGCACAAACCGAAGCGGCCAAAAAAATTAATAATTTGCCCTCCTCATTTTGAAGTAAGTCCGTTTGAAGTGGTGTCCCCGTTCAGAATTGAACTGAAATCAGTCGTTTAGGAAACGACGGCTCTATCCATTTGAGCTACGGGGACGGCTCGCGGCTCAACGTCTCTGATACGCAAAAGTAGCGTTCTTTGGTCATTTGTCATCCTCAAAACGCGCCAACGAGCCATTTCACAGGGCAAGGCAGGCAAATCTCACACAATCGAAAAGTGTTGTTCGCGTATCAGGAGCATCTCGCGGTTGCCCGCTTAATTTTTCACCCGCAGTAATTTCAATGCCGCCTGAAAATCTTTTGGCAACGGCGCTTCAAAACTCATTTGCTTTTCCGTGCGCGGATGGATAAACGACAGTTCGCGCGCGTGCAGCATCACGCGCGGCGCGGCGTAGTTGGTCAGCTCCTTGAGCCGGACATTTTGTCGCGCGCCGTAAGTGTCGTCGCCGACGAGCGGATGGCCGATGAATTGAAAATGCACGCGGACTTGATGCGTGCGTCCGGTGTGAATCTGCGCCTCCATCAACGTCGCCCCGTAAAGCCGTTCGAGAATCTGGTAGCTCGTGTGCGCCGCGCGACCGGAACTGTCGTCGTGCACAGCCATGCGTTTGCGATGCGTCGGATGCCGCGCGATGGCGGCGCGGATTTCTCCAGAGTCGCGCGCCGGCTCGCCACACACGAGCGCATGGTAAATCTTTTTTACCTCGCGTTCGGCAAATTGTTCCGCCAGCGCAACGTGTGTCTCATCGTTCTTGGCGACGACGAGGCAGCCGCTGGTTTCCTTGTCGAGCCGGTGGACGATGCCAGGTCGCGCCACGCCGCCGATGCCGCTCAATGAACCCTTGCAATGATGCAGCAGTGCATTGACGAGCGTGTGTTCCTCGTGGCCGGCGGCGGGATGCACGACCAGGCCGGCGGGCTTGTTGACAACGAGCAACGATTTGTCCTCAAACAAAATATCGAGTGGAATTTTTTCCGGCTGCGCCTCGGCGGGTCTGGCTTCCGGCCAGTGAATTTCAATTTGTTCACCCGCGTGTGGCGAATGTGTCGGCTTCACAATTTTGCCATTGACGCGAACATGGCCTTGTTCAATCAGCCGTTGCATTGTGCCGCGAGAGACGGCGGGAAATTTTCCGCGCAGAAACGTGTCGAGCCGCTCGGATGGGAGCGATTTTTCAACGATGAAATTTTCCGTGCGCGGCGTCATCCGCAGATTGCACCGATTTTCGCAGATTCATTTTTGCGTGAACTTGTGAAATTTGCGGAGAAAAAGTTTTTCATTTCGATGATTCGGCAGGCTTCGGCACGTGTTCATTTTTCCAAGTGATGAGAAAAATGAGTGCCACGCCGGTGCAGATGGCGGAGTCGGCGACGTTGAACGCGGGAAAATCCAGCGGCTCATAGCTGCCGCGCTGTTGCAGATAAAAATGGAGAAAATCAACGACGGCGTGGCGTCCGGGCAGCAGGCGGTCGGTGAGGTTGCCGATGATGCCGCCGAAAATCAGGCTGAGCGCAAGCTGGCCGGTCAGCTTGCGCGCATGGAAATGATGCCGCGCCACGAACAGCGCGACGAGCGCGACAAGCGCAATGACGGCGAGAACGGCATTGTTGCCGGTGAACAGGCTCCACGCCGCACCGGTATTGACGCGATGGGCCAGATTAAAAAATCCGGGGATGATGATTTTTTCATCACCTTCGTAAATCGAATGAAGCACAAGCCATTTGGTGAACTGGTCGAGCGCGAAAATGAACAGCGCAAGCGCAAAGATGCGTCGGTCCTGTTTTGAAAAAAGGGGTTGAGCGGCAGCCATGAGTTTCAGTTTCAAGTTTTAGGTTTCAAGTTTCAAGTTCAACTTAAAGCGGTGGTCAAGATTAGGATTTTATTTTCCACTTAAACAGCTATTCTTCGCGCATGGCGCTGGTGCGGATTTTAGTGGATGGTTACAGCCTGTTGCACAACTGGCCGGAACTGGCTCCCGGCGCGGCGCGTCATTCCGAGGCCGCGCGCGATGCGTTGGTGGAAATGCTCACGCGGTATCAGGATTCCCAAGGCACGCCCATCACGGTTTTTTTTGACGGCTCCGGATCGCGTCGCGGTAAACTAAAAAATGAAGCGGCGGGAACGGTCGAGGTTTTATTTTCGCGCGCCGGCCAGACGGCGGACGACATGATTGAACGCGCCGCGCACCGCTTTCAAGATTTCGGCGAGGTACTGGTGGTGACGGATGATTACGCGGAGCGCGACATGGTGAGCGGGTTCGGCGGCGCGGTGTCGAGTTGTGCGAATTTCATACGCATGATCGGCGATGCGTTGACGGAATTGCAGGATAAATTGAAGAATCATAACCGCACAGAACGGAACCGGTTCAATCGCAGTCACCAAATGTAAATTCAAATGGATACCAAAATGCACCAAACTGATTTTTCCCGCCGTGCGCGGATTATTGCCGCGCTGTTGGCCGGAATTTTTTTGATTCCAGAGTTGCGCGCCCAACCGACGGATCAGACGGTGCAGAGCCATTTCCTGTTCGTTTTCGACACGTCGCGGGACATGAAATATCGCAGCGAGGCGGTCCAAAAGGCGCTGAACACCATGCTGGCGACGAGCTTGAACGGGCAGTTACACGCGGGCGACAGCATGGGCGTGTGGACGTTCGGCCAGAATTTGCGCCCGGGAGATTATCCGTTGCAAAACTGGAACCCCGACAAGGCGGCGATGATCGCCTCGAACCTCACGAAGTTTGTGAGCAAGCAACATTACGCCAAAAACGCGCGCTTCGAGGCGTTACAACCGTTGCTCAACGAAGTCGTGCAGGATTCTCAGCGGCTGACCGTGCTGATTTTCTGTGACGGAGAAGCGAAAATCAGCGGCACGCCGTTCGATTCCGGCGTCAATCAGATTTTCGGACAGAAGCTGAGCGAACAAAAAAGTGCGCACCAGCCATTTGTCGTCGTGTTACGGTCACAGCTTGGCCAATACACCGGCTGCTCCGTGAGTTTGCCGCCGTTGCCGGTGGCCCTCCCCCAATTCCCGGCGTTACCGGCACCACCGCCACCACCCGCACCGAAACCGACCAGTGCTCCGCCACCCGCACCGGTCATTGTCGCCCAGCCGCTCATCATCATCGGCACAAAAAACGAATCCAGCCCCCCGCTGCCAAAAGCGGCACCGACAAATTCTCCAACAATGACAAACCAGCCGCCGGCCAATTCATCGCCGGACGCGGCGGGCGCGGCGGCGACAAACGCACCCGCAGCACCAGCGGCAAATCCATTGATGACAAATTTGACCGCACCAGCCAGTGCGCCGACGTCATCACAGCAGAACTCCGACTCCGGCAACAAAATTTTTATGATCTTCGGCGGAGGGTTGCTGGGTGCGGCCATTGCATTGGGAATTGTTTTTTGGCTGCGTTCGCGTCGGAAGGATCCCAGCCTGATCACGCGCTCGATGAACGACCAGAAATAAATTCCGCGCGTGACTTTTTGCCGCGTGTTTGGAAGAATCTTCACCCATGAAAGCACTAAATCTGATTTTCGCCGTTGGCCTCGTCGCCGGAATCGCGACGGTTCAGGCCGACGACACAAAAACGAACACACCAACCAACGCATCAATGAGTAATCCAGCAAATACCGCTGAAGTCGCCATCATCAATACCACCGAAGGCACCATGGTCATCGAGTTCTGGACCGACGCCGCGCCGAACACGATCGCCAATTTCAAGAAGCTTGCGGAAAAAGGATTTTACGATGGCACCTGCTTTCACCGCGTCATCAAAGGCTTCATGATTCAGGGCGGTGACCCGCTCACGAAAGATCCGGGCAAGGAAGATATGTGGGGTACCGGCGGTCCCGGCTACCAGATCAAGGCCGAGTTCAACGACCATTCGCACGTTCGCGGCGTCATCTCGATGGCGCGCTCGCAAGACCCGGATTCCGCCGGCTCACAATTTTTTATCTGCCACGGCAACCCGACCTTCCTCGACCATAAATACACCACGTTTGGCAAATTGATCAAAGGCGACGACGTTCTCGAAAAAATCGCCACCACGCCCACGCATCCGCAGGATCGACCTGACAAACGCATTGACATCATCAGCATCAAAATCGTGCCGCTCGACGCGGTGAAATAATTTTTACCGCAGAGCCGTAGGGACGCGCGGAGTTTTTGAAAGAAATTTTTCTTCTGTGTCCCGGGGACATTGCGGTTTATGGAAATTTCTGAATTGGCAAAACTGTTGGTTGCACTGGGCTGCCCCGCCGAAAGATCCACCGGGATGGCTGCGCAACTGGACAAGCGCGCGAAACAATTGGCCGGACAAAAAGGCCGCACCTACGAAGAAGCCTTGATGCACCTGCTCAACTTGATGAAGCAAGGCTGGGCGGCGCAAGACGGAAGCAAGCAGTAAAGAAAGCAGCCGGAGCAAAGCCGTTTTTCCTTGCTCCTGACTCCTTGCTGCTTTCTCCTTTTCCGATGATTCGACCGTGGAAAAAAGTTGGTTCAAAACCCATCGGTGATTTCCGCATCTTCAAGCTGCGCTCCGATGTAAAAATTTCGCCGCGCACGGGCAAGGAACACGATTTCTTCGTTCTCGACAGCGTCAACTGGATCAATGTCATCGCCGTCACGCCCGACCAAAAGCTGGTGATGGTCGAGCAATATCGCCACGGCTCGAACACCGTCGAGCTGGAGATTCCCGGCGGCATGATGGACGCGGGCGAGACCGACCCGGTGGCGACCGCCGTGCGCGAATTGCGCGAGGAGACCGGCTACGAAGGCGACCACGCACGCCTGCTCGGACGCATCCACTCGAACCCCGCGATTTTGAGCAACGTCACTTACACCGTGCTGATTGAAAACTGCCGGTTGAAACACGCCGTTGAATTCGATCATGGCGAGGATTTAATCACGCGTCTCGTGTCGGTGGCGGAAATTCCGAAACTCGTCGCCGACGAAAAAATCGGCCACTCCCTCGTCGTCGTCGCGCTGTATCATTTCGATTTGTGGCAACGGGGAATTAAAAAAATTGCATGACTGCCAGTTAATTGTTTCTGGACACCGTAAAATCAAAAAACGAAACTTGTCGGGGAATGCCATTTTTCTACGAACGTAATTACAAAGCTTATGTAATTCTCGGCAAGCCCGAAACAGGAACGCCGTGGGCTTGGTCAGAATGGCAGTCTATTGCACAATTGCTTCAACCCATCATTGATAAATGTAGAGCGAAGCCTCTGTTAAGAAGTGGGCAAAGATTATCAGAAAATAAGGAGTGGATCAAATTCGGTAAATTGGTTTGGAGCAGCAAGCATAACGCAAAATGGACTCATGGCTCGCCCGAAACAGAAGGAATTTCAAAACAATGGGATTTTTATTTTACTGAACTGGCTGCGCCTTCGCTTCAGGAATCATCGCGTGAGGGCAAACCTCCAGATTTCTCTTTTACTGTTACAAACGAAGCGTTCCTCAGGTCAAGCAAGCCCGTCGCATTCAATCCAAAATTCTTTTTTGCACTGGCTTCAGACATCGGCGATTCAGTTCATCACAACTTGGAGAATGTGATACGAGAATTGTCTCGTCGTTATGAGGCTATTCTAACTGTTGAAATTGAGCGGTCTTGGGGAAAGGCTTTTGTTGGTGGATTTGCACACGCAATTCAAGACATTGCATTCACTGGTCTATTCAAGATTGGAGATTACCATTCGCGTCCAGTGACTCTCGACACATTCAACGAAGAGTGGAAGGAGTTGAAATGAGCGACGAAATTCTTCGTTACACCGATTTGGCCGCTGCAATTCAGTTGGCTAAGTCGGAAGGCATGACCACGCGCCAAATTGCTCGTGAACTGACGCGAGGAATGACTTATTCGGAAGCTTTGAAATTTGCAAAGCGCGCTGCGCCTTTGTTGGACATCGGCGTCTTGGAATTTATGCGTTTGAGGAAAAACTAATGAAGAAGTTCAAGCTTCTTCGAGCTTGGCGAGAAAACGATCACTATAACCGTCTTTGCGAAGCTTGCCATAATTCACACGGCCTTGTTTTTTAAGCATCTGCTGTTTGACGGCGCGCAAAAGATTGCCAGTCGCGTGATCCAGCAATTGGGCTTCGCTCTTTTCACTTTTTGCAGCGGCAACTTTCACGCCCACACACTAAAATGGAATCGGGCAAAATTCAACTTTAAATCTCACCCCAAATTCACCGGATCAATGTCCACGGCCAGCAAAACATCTTCGGGCAATGCCAGCGATTGAATGATGCGCGCCAGTTCGCGGCTCAACGCGCTCATCACCCGCGTCCGCAGCATAATCTGGTAACGGTAAAAAGTTTCCGCGCGCAGCAACGGCGCCGGCGCAGGCCCGGCGAGAATCAAATCTTTGAACGCCTTAAGATTTTTTTCCAGTTCGCGTTTCAAATGGTCGGCGGAGAATTTCACTTTTTCCTCGTTGCGGCCTTTGAGCGTCAGCAACGCGACGCGGCTGACGGGTGGATATTTCAGTTGTTTGCGGAATTCGATTTCCTGTTCGTAAAAGCCGTTGAAGTCGTGGCGGCGCGCGTATTGGATGGCCGGATGAAATGGCGCGAACGCCTGCACAAAAACCTCGCCTTCGACGTCGCCGCGACCGGCGCGTCCCGCGACTTGTGTGAGAAGCTGGAAGGTGCGCTCGCCCGCGCGAAAATCCGGCTGATGCAGCGCAAGGTCGGCGTAAATGATGCCGACGAGCGTGACGTTCGGAAAATGCAGCCCCTTCGCGATCATCTGCGTGCCGACAAGGATGTCGGTCTTGCCCGCGCGAAAATCGCCGAGCACTTTCCGGTAATCGTCCTTGCGCTTCATCGTGTCAGCGTCCATGCGTTTGATGCGCGCGTGAGGAAAAAGCTCGGCGAGTGTCTCTTCAACTTTTTGCGTGCCCGTGCCGGAAAAACGAATCCCGGGATTTTTGCATTTCTCGTTCGGGCAAACTTGCGGAACTTTTTCAACATGACCGCAAATGTGACAGGCAAGTTTTTGTTCCTGCCGGTGAAACGTGAGTGCGAGGCTGCAATTCGGACAATTGCAAACGTAACCGCACTTCGGACATTGTAGTGAAGTCGAGTAGCCACGCCGGTTCAAAAACAAAATCGTCTGCTCGCCGCGATCAAGCCGTTGATGAATCGCTTCCTTGAGCTGCGGCGAAAAAAGCGGCGTGCCTTTTTCCTTGTACGCGGCCTGCCGCATGTCCACGACGCGGACGTGCGGCATTTTTTGATTGTCCACGCGCTCCGGCAGTTCGAGCAGCGCGAATTTGCCGCGCTGGCAATTGTAAAAACTTTCGAGCGACGGCGTGGCCGAGCCGAGCACGACGACGGCATTTTCCATCTGCCCGCGCATGATCGCGACATCGCGCGCGTGGTAGCGCGGCGCTTCTTCCTGCTTGTAAGTCTGTTCGTGCTCCTCGTCCACGATGATAAGTCCAAGTGGTTCAACCGGTGCAAAAATCGCCGAGCGTGCGCCGATGACGATGCGCGCACGTCCCTGCCGGATCTTGTGCCATTCGTCGTGCCGTTCGCCCGCCGACAAATGCGAATGCAAAACGGCGACAAGCGTTTGCAATTTTCCCGAACCGAATCGAGCCTTAAATCGCTCAACCGTCTGCGGCGTCAGCGCAATTTCCGGCACAAGGACGATTGCGCCATTGCCTTGGGCGAGCGCGTGGGCGAGCGCTTGCAAATAGATTTCGGTTTTTCCCGAGCCGGTCACTCCATGAAGCAGAAAAGTGCGCGAAGCATTTTCCGCGTCCATCGCCTTTGTGATTTCGCCCAATGCTTTCGCCTGCGCGGCATTCAATGTAATGGATTGCGTCGCCAAAATGTGTTCGCGCGCATAAGGGTCGCGCTCGGAAATTTCCGAAGTGATTTCAACCAAGCCGCGATCTTCGAGTTTGCGAACGGTCGTGGCGGTCGTTTCGGCAAGCTCAAGAAGTTCCGTCAGTAAAATTTCGCGCCGCTCTTCGAGGATGTTCCAAACGTCCTGCTGACGTTCAGTTAATTTCGGAATTTCACCGTTCGATAGCAGCGCGCGGACGAACAATTGTTTTTTCCAGCCTTCTTTTTCTTTCCGGATGGCTTCGGGCAGGACACTTTTCAGCGCGATCTCCGGTGCGCAGCAATAGTATTCACCAATCCAGCGCGCGAGTTTCAAAACTTTTGGCGTCACCAAAGTTTGCGCGCCGATGACTTTGAGAATCGTTTTTAATTTTGTGCGCGCGGATTCCTCGACCAACGCGGTGACGGTGCCGAAAATTTTTCGCGCGCCAAACGGCACTTGCACACGGCTGCCAGCTTCGATTTGTCCGACAAGTTCCGCCGGAATCAAATAATCAAACTCCTTCCGCAATGCGATTTCAAGACTGACGCGGGCAATCATGGCTTTCAATTGTCCGAGCTCACAAGCATTTCAGCTTCGAGTTCCTGGCGCAGTTTCTCACGTTCGGCATCGGAGATGTCGCGGGACACGGTCAACATTTTGCCAACGTAGATTTCACAGCGTGAAAATGGCAGCGGGATTTGAAAACGATCCCAGCTCTTCAATTGAATCTTCCATTGCAGCCGGTAGGAAGCGGGAACGACCGGCAGACCGGTGATTTGCGCCAGACTCATGGTGCCGTCCTGCACAACATAGCGCGGGCCGCGCGGGCCGTCGGGCGTGATGGCAAGGTCATAGCCACGCTCCGCCCACGTCGCCAATTCAAGCAACGCTTGCGCGCCGCGCCGGCTGCTGGAACCGCGCACGGGTTGGACGCCGAACCGTTCGAGAATCGCCGTGAGAAATGCGCCGTCTCTGCTGGCGCTGACCAGGCCGGCCAGCCCGGCCGCCTTGTGGTTCCGCAGACCGAATGTAAAATACATATTCATCGAGAGGGCCAGACGGTTGTGCCAGGTGCAGAAAATCACCTGACGGACATCCTTACGTGTCATGAAATTGTAAGGGTCGCTGATGCGGTAACGAAGCGTCGCTGAAACCAGGCTGAATGCCGCCCAAAGCAGCCACGCCGCCAGCCGCTGATACCATTTCGGCGCATGTGGAATCACTACGCCAGATTTTCTAGACTGGCGTTGGGTCTCTGAAGTCTTCTGGGTTAGCGGATTTTCGCCGGGCATCAGGCTCCTTTTTTCAAACACGCGCGGACGAGCTGCTCTACGGTGGCTTGTCCGCCGAGCATCGTCTGCGCGGCACGGACAGCATCGTGCGCTTCAATCTGCTTGAAGCCCAGTGCCATCAGCGCGAGCACGGCATCGTTGATTTTCTGGTCGGCGGGTGAAAGCGCATGTTTCGCGCTCGCAGCTTCCCACGCGCCCGCCGCGCCGATTTTGTCGCGCAACTCGACGACGATGCGTTCGGCGGTTTTTTTGCCGACGCCGGAGATTTGCGAAAGTGCTTTTACGTCACTGCCCGCCACCGCGCCGCGAAACGCCGTCACGGAAATGCCGCTCAAAATGTTCAGCGCCGTTTTCGGGCCGATGCCGCTGACGCTGTTGATAAGCAATCGGAACAAATCCCGCTCTGCCGTGCTCGCAAAGCCGTAGAGAACGTGGGCATCTTCGCGCACGATAAGTTGCGTGAGCAGTTTTACATCGCCACCGGGCGGCGGCAATTTGTCGAACGATGACGATGGAATCAATGCTTCATAGCCGACGCCATTCACGTCCACGACAACTTGCGTGGGCAGGGCTTCAACGAGTTTACCGTGGAGAAAAGTGATCATTGTTGAATCGTGAATCGTTGAATCGCCAAAACCGTAATGCTGCGAACTGATTTAACGGTGTAATGATTCAACAATGTGACGATCGGTTTCATTCGTGGTTCAAATTGTCTTTGGAGCGCTCGACGTGTAACGACCATTTTCCTGTGCGTGCGCCAGCGCGAGCGCCAGCGCGTCCGCCGCGTCGGGCGCGGGCGGTTTCGGCAGATTCAAGAGTCGTTGCACCATTTTGGCAACGGCAAGTTTTTGCGCCGCGCCGTAACCGACGATGGCCTGCTTCACTTTGCGCGGAGCGATCTCAAAAATATCCAGCCCGGCCTCGGCCATCGCCGCCATCGCCGCGCCGCGCGCTTCACCCATGACGATGGCCGTCTTCAAATTCTGCGCGAAGAAAAGTCCCTCGACGACACAAACTGTCGGCTGATGTTCACGCAAAATATCGCGGAGCGTCTGCAAAATTTTGGCGAGGCAGCGCGAGCGTTCCCAATTTTTCGGGCAGGAAATCGTTCCGTGCGCCAGAGTTTCTGGAAATGGTTTTGCCAGTTTGATGATGCCATAGCCCGTGCCGCGCAGCGACGGGTCAACGCCGAGAATTACTTTGCCGGTGCCGAGTGAAGGATGGCGAGGGACAAACGGCGTTGACGAAAAAACTTCGCGCGGCGTTTTGCCGCCGAGGCGTTCTTTCATCTGCTCAAATTGCCGCAAGGAAATTCCCACGCGGAAACTTTGCCAGCGGCGGCGAAGTTGCAAAAGCAAAAACGCCGCACGGAAATTTCCCGCGCGGCGTTTGGCGGACTGAAGCCGCAGCCAATATCAATGCGCCGGTCAGTTTTGATTCCCATTATGTTTGCCGCCTGATTGCGACTTCGACGCCGCAGACGCGTGGGTTGGCACCGCCGGTTGCGGCCTGGCAGCGGCGGAGGGAGGGTCATAGCTTGGGCGCGACTCATAATTGCGCGCCAGATTGCGCGGAGTTCCCGTTGGCTGCGAGTGCGACGGCCCGGGTTGCGGATTGGAATTGTTGAAATCCGCCGGCGGTGCCTGACGTTGCGGAATCGTTGCGACCATTTTGTTGTGTTGCGGTTGCGACTGCGGGAAATGATTTTGTGCCGCAATGGCCGGGTACGCGGGCGAACTGGAATTGCCCGTGAAGGTCGGATGGTTCAAGCCGGAAACAGAGCCGGTGTGGTTAAATGACTGGCTGTGTCCACCGTGGATGACGGCGGTGTTTATCTGGCGAATCGGAACTGGACGGATCGGTGTGCGGGCAGCGGCAGAGATGTTTTGCACCGCGATGCCGCGGTTGACGATGGTGTGGTTGTTGACGTTGTAGTCGTTGATGATCGTTGTGTTGTTGTAAACCTGCGCCAACTGCGCCGGGGCGACGCAATAATTGCGCGGATGTGGATCGCAAAATCGCTGCGTCGGCACAAAAGTGAAGCAGCTTGCGCCCAGACCGAAACTGAAACCCACGCTCACGCCGCCGCCGTTATAGACGATTCCCACACCCGCTTGATAGGTCGTGCGCGGCGGTAACGGTGCCCAGCCGCAATAATTGTTTGAGTAACGCCACGTCACCCACGATGGTGCCCAGACAGTGTCGGGATACCAGCACCAGCCGAAGCTCTCATCGCGAAACCAGCGTCCGTAGTGGAACGTCGCGCCCCACGCATAATCTGACTCCCAATACCAGCCGCAGTCGGTGTAGACCCAATGCCCATGGTCACAATACGGCTGCCAGCTTGAATTATAAACGACAACTGTTGGCCGCCAGCACCGGCCATAGCCATTGACCACCACCCAGTTGCCGTAAGGCGAAAGCGTATCATAAAAATAATTCACCGTGACCGGCTCCGTCTCCGGCGATGGCTCCACGTCAGTCGTGTCCGCCGAAGTGGTTTCGGGAACCGAGACAACTTGTGCGGGTGCTGGCTGTTGGATTTGTTGTGCTTGCTGCGCGGCCTGGGCGGCGGTGATTTGCTGCTGCAACTGCTGGTCATGTTGCATCATCGCCGTCACCAGACTGCCTGGCGCGCCAAGGTTGGAGAGATAAATGATCTCGTCCGAATCAAGATTGAACAGGCTGGTGGAACTCGTGACGTAAGCCATGATGATGCTTTGATCCACACCCGCCTGCGTGAGCCGCACCACCTGCGCAAGCGGACTACTTGGTGTAATATTCGGTGGCGGCATGACCGGCGTTGTGGGCGGTGCTGATGTTTCCGCTGTCGCCGGTGCGGGCGGCGTCTGAATCTGGGCGTTGGCATTTTGCGGCCAGCAGCCGACAACCAGCGCAAATGCGACCGCCGCCGAGACGAAAAGAAAAATTCTAAGAGCCAATATTTTCATAAATGAGACGTTGTTTTCCAATGATTAGCCGTTTCACCAGCTTTGACTGCTTTGACGGGTAAAGTATTCAAATACCCGGAAATCTTGAGATTTCACTGTAATATAGCTGAAAACCGGAGTTTGGTAAATCAAGATGACCTCGCTTGCAGCCGGTTGATTTGGTGATATGTAATCTCAAGCCAGTTCTGCAATCAGATCGTAATCCGTGTGGCCGATGATTTTGACGCGGGCAAATTCACCAATCGGCAGTTTGCCGCGAATGTAGACGCGTCCGTCAATGTCCGGCGCATCGGCTTCGCCGCGACCGGCGAAATAATGACCTTTCATCTGGCTTGTGTGCCGGTCAGCTTCACGAATCAAACCATGTTCCCATGAACTCACGTTTGCGCTATGAAGCTGTTTCGCGTTCGCCTCGCCTTCGACGAGCACTTTAATTTCCCGGTCCATAAAAGATTCGGAAATTTGCCGCGCGATTTTATGTTGCGCAACCATCACAAGTTCTCGGCGTTTCTGGCGCACTTTGCCGGAGATTTGCCCGGCCATTTTTCCCGCGAGCGTGCCATCTTCCTGCGAATAAGTGAAAACGCCGAGCCGCTCGAATTGTGTTTCGCGGATGAAATCGAGCAACGTTTGAAAGCTCACTTCGGTTTCACCGGGAAAACCGACAATAAAGGTCGTCCGCAACGCGATACCAGGGATGCCGCCGCGGATTTTTTTGATCAAATCCACGATGTATTGTTGTGAGGTTTCACGGCGCATCCGTTCGAGCATGTTTTCGTGGATGTGCTGGAGCGGAATGTCCACATAGCGCGCGACTTTTTTGCAATCGGCAATCGTCTGGATGAGCTCGTCCGTCCAATGCGCCGGATGCGTGTAAAGCAGGCGAATCCAAAAATCGCCTTTCAACGAATTTAATTCGCGCAGCAGTGAACAAATGGTCGTTGCATCATCGGCGGAAAGTGATTTGGTGGCGGCGGAAAATTTTTCAGGCGACGAAATCGCGCGGCTATGGTTGGGGCGCAAATCGAGTCCGTAATAAGTTGAGTCTTGTGAAATCAAATTGATTTCTTTCACGCCGTCAGCAATCAACGCTTTGGCTTCAGCGACGATGTCGCTTTGCGTACGGCTGCGATGTGAGCCGCGCATTCGCGGAATGATGCAGAAGCTGCACGGATGGTTGCAGCCCTCGGCGATTTTCAGGTAGGCAAAATGTTTTGGCGTGAGGCGAAAACGCGGCGTTTCAAAATCAGGAATAAAAATGGGGCGCGAGGTCACGTCCAAAATTGGCGATTGCGGATTGGCGATTGCGGATTGCGGAGCAATGACGGTTTTGGTCTTGCTAAATTTTTCCGAGCCGCGAATGGATTCTTCTTTCTCGTGTTCAGTCGCGGCGCGATTTTTTCCTAGTTCGTTCAAACGCGAAACGACTTTGGACTTTGGACTTCGCGTCAATTTTTTCGGCACGATTGGCCACGGCTTTGTCCACGATGCCGCCGACCTGCGCGACTTGATCAATGCCCATGAACGCGTCCACTTCGGGCATGAGCTTGGGAAGTTCATCGCGAAAACGCTGCGGCAGACAGCCGGAAACGATGACGGCCTGGCCGCGCTGGTTCGCCTCGCGCAACTCGACGGATTCGAGAATGGTGTCCACGCTTTCTTCCTGCGCGGAGTCAATGAACGAACAGGTGTTGACGATGATGGCGTCGGCTTGCGTGGCGTCGTTGGTGATCTCGACACCGCTTTTCATCAGCGAGCCGAGCATGATTTCGGCGTCCACCAGATTTTTGGCGCAGCCGAGCGAAATCAGACCGACGCGCAAGGGACGTTTTTCTGATTTTTTTTCTTGAGTCACGGAAGAACAAGACTACGCGAACCGGCAGCGGCGGTCGAAATCATTTCGCAACGGAATTGGTCGGAACAGTTTCCACCGCGTTGGTCACAGCCATGGACGGCGTGTTGGTGGAAACGGTTCCGACCGCCGGCGCAACGGTTTCGGCAGGCAGGCCGAGCTGGGTTCGCAAAACCGCGCGCATGGCGTAAGGCATGCCTTTTTGCGGGTCGAGCAGGTCGTTCAGCACTGCGCGATTGTAATCAACGAACGGCAACAAACCGATGCGCGCGATGTTGCTTTGCATCTTAGAAATTTTCTTCTGATAATTGTCATACACCTTCTGCGCGAGCAGCCGGAAGCCGGCGGAACGGTCGTCCTGCCCGATGGCCAGCTCGTAATACGACCGTTCGAGCAAACCTTCGATGACCCCCGTAGTGCGTTCCGGCGACGTGTCGCCAACTTCTTCCTGCACACGCGCGACGGCGTATTCATCCAGCGTGAGATTACGCGGGAATGAACTTGTATCCCCGTCGAGAATGGTCTTGTTCGGATATTTTTCGCCGAGGATTTTATACCACTTGGCGGCGTCGGCCACGCGGTTGTATTCGTAAAGGAAATAAACGGCGTCTTTCAGAAAATTCCGGTGGGCGTTGCTGATGTTGTCGCGGTATTTTTCGTCCTCCTGCATCAAGGTTTCGTAGGCATCATTGACGTTGGAAACGAGTTCCAAGTTGGGCTCGAGCGAGGAGGTTTTGGCGAAAGGATCGTCAATGATGCGTCCGTGATGAAACGCCTGGAGCATGGACTGGTAAATAATGCGGCGCAGCGTGATCAAATCATCCGCCTTCACCTTGTCGGGATTCTTTTTGGCGGCGTCCAGGCCGCGCGCGCCCCAATAAATTGCGTGCGCCTCGGGCAGCCGCCAGTCGAGCGGGCCGTATTGCGCGTCCACCTTTTGCGCGAACTCTGGATCAATCTTGTATTTTTCGCGGAACACCCGCGCGTTCGTCCGGGCCTCGGCGGTTTGCGGGTTGATCAACTCGGAAAAATTCGTTCCGTTCGCGCCGAAAAATGGCATCATCTCCCGCGCCCACTCCTGCTTGTAATACGCATTCGCGTCGTCGAGGTTCTGTCCCATCTTGTGCTGGAAGAACCATGCCAGTTCGCGGTGAATCAAGACATTATTCGGGTTGTAACGCAGGCCGTCGTCGCGCAGCAGTTCGATGCCGCGCTCGACCCAGCGCCAGCGATCGGGAAAATCCTTGAACTTGACGGAAATGTTGTAGGCCATGTTCCACGCCTGAAACAGCCAGACCTGCGTGAAACTTGGCTCCAGGTCCGTGATCCAAGTGGCGAGTTGCGCCGCCTCGAAAAATTTGTCATCCTGCTGCAAATCGTTCGCGCGAATCCAAAGAAAATTTGAGATCAATCCACGAAAACCGCCCAGCGCGACAGTCGTGAACGCCAGCACCGGCGGCGCGTTGTCCAGCGCATTCATGCGTGTCAGGCCGAGCTGTTCGCGGTCGCGGTTCAAAACTTTTTGCATCTGACTGGAACCGGCCAGCAGCGCGCCAGCAAGCAGGAATAGCAGAATTTTTTTGGCGCGAATGTTCATTGCGTTCCCTGTGCCGTCGCCAGTTCACGCCGCCGGAACAGCACGATGCCGGCCAGCGCGATGATGCCGCCAAGCAGCAAAACGATTTGCCCGAACGCGAGACCCAGTTCGCCCCAAGTGATGGCGCGGCCGCTGCTCAACGAATCAATCGGCGAAAAATTTTCAACCAGACCGATGATGGTGAGAATGCCTTTGAACATCGGGATCAACACCACGTCGGCATACGAATGTCCCGCCACGCCCGTTTCTTCGTTGCCGACACCAACTGTTCCTGATTCCACGGCATCCGCCAGCGTGCCACTCGACAGAACAACCACCAGCATCGCCAGCGAAAAAAAAGTCGCGACGTGAAATGAAAGAAAACTCGCCGCCGCGAGCCCCAGCGCCGCCAGCAACGCCATCCAGCAAAAAATGATTCCCAGCCCGCGCGCAAAATTCAGCGCAAAACCGCCCTCGGGATACAATACCTCCATGCCGTCTTCGAGCGGAAACAGCAACGCAGTATCGTTCGGATTCACAAAAATGATCGTGAGCCAGCCGTTTGTATCGAACAGATTCGGCGGGATTTGAAATTCGTGGAAGGTGTCCGGCGCGAGGCTCATCGGCATTTCCGTGCGCCACAATTTGGCCGTTCCCGGCACGCCAGCCTCCCACAACGCGAGATCAGTGCCGGACGCACTTTTTTGTGCCGCGTTGAATTTCACGCGCAGTTGCAACGGCTGGTCACGGAGGTAATTTTTTGCGAAACCCAGATCAATCTGCCATTCGCGCGAATAGCCCGGCTGCACCACCTGATACGCCGCCTTGACCTGCTCGCGAATTTGCTTCTGCACTTCCGGCAAATCCACCGTCGTGACCGGGCTGGTTTTCAAACGATCCTGTAACACCCGCGCCGCTTCGGCATCAATCTCCGCGTTGTAATTTTTTTCCTTCGCCGAACCGCGCGCAACCAAAACCTGTTCGCGTAAAATTTTTTGTTCTGCCACCGGCAATTTCGTTGCGCGCCATTGCAATAATCCATAAACGCACGCGCCGGAAATGGCGAGCAACGCGGCGTTCAACGTCACGATGCCCAGCCATTTGCCCAGCCAGATTTGCCAGCGCGCAATCGGTTTCGTGGCGACGACTTGAATCTGACATTCCTCGATGTCGCGAGCGAGCGTGCCGCATGAAAGCCAGAGCGTCGAAAGTCCGAGCAACGCCGTAATCGCGCTCAACGTGTAGGTCAAAATGATCTGGGTGAACCCGCGCGCCGTGCCGTCATCCTTGATGACCAGCGGTAGACCGACGACCGCCAGAATCAACAAAGCCGCGATGACGAGAAACAATTTGAACCGCAACGCGGCCTTCCACGTCAACCAGGTAATGGCGAAAATTCTTTGCATTAAAAACTAGACACGAATTGACACGAATTAAAACCCAATCAGTGAAAATTCGTGCAATTCGTGTCTTAAAATCATTTTGGTTTTCCGAGCAGCGACGACAATTTCTCATCCGCTTTCGACACATCCACTGGCTTTGTTTCCGTCGCGGGAACTGGTTTTGTTTCCGAAACTTTTGTTTCCGTCGGCTGCGTCAACGCTTCCAGTTTTTTGTTGTCCAATTTCCTTTCAACAACGGGCGCGGAAACTTTTATTTCAGAAATGGTTGGCGTGACCTGTGGTAGCGACAATTTTTCCAAAACTTTTTCCATCGCCGGTCTTGCTTCCACGCCGCCGCGCAAATACTCGGCCACGCGCGCGCCGGATTGCGCGCCGCTGGTTTCATTCGCAGCGCGAGCTTTCGCCACCACGTCGAGAAAATAGCTTTCAAGATTCTGCGTCGGATTGTCCACGCGTACTTCGCCGGTCGAAACGTCCTTGCGGATGATTTCCAGAACGCGCTCCAAAGTTTCGCGCGGCAGCACCGGCGTCGTGATGCGTAGCGTGTCCGGCTCGGCGAGCAACTCTTTCAAGGTTCCAGCGGCCTGAATTTTCCCGCCGTAGTAAATCACCACGCGGTCACAAACGTCCTCGACATCCGAAAGCAAGTGGCTGCTCAAGATCACCGTCTTGCCACGTCGGGCGAGCGCGATGATCAAATCCTTCACTTCGCGGCAGCCAATCGGGTCGAGGCCGGCAGTTGGTTCGTCGAGAATGACGAGGTCGGGATCATTGATGAGCGCCTGCGCGAGGCCGATGCGACGTTGCATTCCCTTGGAAAATTCGCCGACGGCGCGCGTCTGGGTTTTGCCAAGGCCGACCATTTCCAGCAGTTGTTCCGCGCGACTGTCGCGTTCGCTTTTTGAGAGATGAAAAAGATTTCCGAAAAAATCCAGCGTCTCGCGCGAATTGAGATAGCGATACAGATACGATTCCTCCGGCAAATAACCGATGCGTGCTTTCGTCTGCACATGGCGCGGCGAATGGCCGAAGACCTCGATGTGACCGCGTGTCGGATTCAGCAGGCCGAGCAGCAGCTTGACCGTCGTGGATTTGCCCGAACCGTTCGGGCCGAGCAAACCGAAAACCTCGCCGCGCCGGACTTCAAAATCCACGTTGTCCACCGCGCGCGCCTTTGGGCGGTTCCAGAAATCCTTGAACACCTTCGTCAGCCCGCGCACTGACACGACGACCTCGGCGGATTTTTGATTTCCGGTTTGCGATTGCGGATTTAATTCGGCGACGGGCATATTGCAAATTATTCTTCGTTTTTGATTTTTTTGATTAAATGTTCAATCGAAGCTTTCGAGCTGCAACAAACGGCTTTAATAATACTAACGACCAACCAAAAAGCTGAAGCTATAAAAGCAAATGTGAACAACGCTTCCCAATAACTTGCCGGACGGTCAAATTTATCAGTAAAAGTAGTGGTCAACAATGTAGCTCCTAATGAAATTACTAAACCGAGCGGGATGCTCCACTTTGTAATAACAGACTGGCTATCTTTGAAATCCCTTAAATGATTCCGCAATTTGTCCTCCGTTGTCCGAATATAAACTTGAGTTACATTATCATGAAATTTGGCTCCCTGAAGCAAAGAAGGATCTGGTTTGAATCCAGATTTGTCATTCCCAATTTTAGGTTTGTCGGTCACGACTTTACCTCGGGTTTTTTATGGTAAAATGAAAAATGAATTATCGGCGGATAATCAGTTTGTGTTTGAACCCGTAACATCAAAACAATCGAAGAATCATCTGCATTTCTCCAGAGTGGAATTGGATTTGGTGGCCCACCACCTAATGGACTATCCAAGTTGAGAATAATTAGCTCAATTAGCTTGGGATTATCTGGAAATGTTTGAACACCCCAACGACTTGATTTATCTGCATCATCTTTTTTTAGAGTAATTCGCAAGGTTAAATTTTCGGGCGTCATTCCAACTTCATTTTGAATTGGAATTCCAATTTCAATGGGCTGACTTTCAAGCAGAATAATAGTTCCAGAGCCTATTAAATCAGCAGCTCCTTGTTTGGCTCGAAAGATCGAATCTGGGGTCATGATATTTGCTTACGCCAGTTTCGGCGTCAGTTGGCCGGAAACTTTTTGCGGTGGTTCTTCCGTTTCGGGATGAATATGTTCCAGTTCCTCGCCTTTGCGCACGAGGCGCGCGCTGTTGAAAATCACGATGAGCGTGCCGATGACGTGCAGGATCGCGGCGGTGATCGGGCCGATGTAGCCGAACGCCGACGCCGACAGCCCGACGATGATGAAGCAGACGCCGAACGCAAAATTCTGGTTGATGACAGCGCGCGTGCTGCGCGACAGCTTCACGAGAAACGGCAGCCGGCGCAGGTCGTTGTTCATGAGCGCAATCGTCGCACTGTGGATGGCTACTTCGCTGCCCGCCGCGCCCATCGCGATACCGATGTCGCCCGCCGCGAGCGCGGGCGCGTCGTTCACACCGTCGCCGATGACCGCGACTTTGTAACCTTTCAGCTTCATGGCGCGGACGAATTCTACCTTGTTCTGCGGCAGGCAATCGCCCTGTGCTTCTTCACAACCGATTTCAGCCGCGACGCGCGTGGCGACAACTTGACGGTCGCCGCTCACCATCGCGATGCGGCGGACGCCCGCTTCGCGCAATTCCGCCAACGCTTCCTTCGCCTCGGCACGCGTCTTGTCCTGCATACCTACCCAGCCGACGCACTTCCCGTTTTGCGCGACGAAAATCAAGCTCCACCCTTCGGCCTCGTTGAGATCAACGGATTTCAGAAAAGGTTCCGTGACGCCGTTGTCCTTGAGCCATTGCGCGCGGCCAACCAATATTTTTGCGCCGTTGATTTCCGCTTTCACGCCGCGACCGGCGGTTTCGGAAAAATCGTTAGGCGCGGCCAGCGGCACGCCAGCTTCGCCCGCGAGCGTTGCGAGCGCCTTTGCAGTCGGATGGTTGCTGTATTTTTCGGCAGACGCGGCGAGCAACAAAAGTTCAGCCGGTTTCGTTTCGCCAATCGGCGCGAGGCGACTGACGGCAAGCTGGCCGGTCGTGAGCGTGCCGGTTTTGTCGAAGACGAACGCGTTGATTTTCGCAGCAAGTTCAATGTCAGCGACATTTTTTATCAAAATGCCCAGCCGCGCGGCGGCGGACAGCGCAGCGACCATCGCAGTTGGTGTTGCTAAAATGAACGCGCAAGGGCACGACACGACGAACACAGCGATGACGCGGTTCAAATCGTGCGTGAACGCCCAGACGAGTGCGCCGATGACCAGCACGAGCGGCGTGTAAAAACCCATGTATTGATCCACAATTTTCTGGATCGGCAATTTGGTCTTTTCCGCCGCAATGATCAGCTCGCGCACGCGACCGAGCGTTGTGTCTTCACCGGCGCGGGTGACTTTGATCTCCAGAACGCCGGTGAGATTTTGCGTTCCGGCAAAAACTTCGTCGCCGGATTTCTTGTCGGCGGGCAAAGATTCGCCGGTAATCGTCGCCTGATTGAAGGAACCTTGTCCGCTAATAATAATTCCGTCAGCGGCGACATTGTCGCCGGGACGAATTCTGACGACATCGCCAACAGCGAGTTCGCTCGCGGCGATTTCTTCTTCGCTGCCATCTTTTTTTATCCGACGGGCCTTGGTCGGCGTAAGTTTGATGAGCGATTCAATCGAATCGCGCGCGCCCTCGGCGGTTCGCGTTTCGATGATTTCGCCGGTGAGCATGAAGAACGCGACGATGCCAGCGGTCTTGTAATCTTCCGACGCGAATGCGGCGAGCACGGCAATGGCGACGAGTTCGTTGATGCTCAGGCGGCCGCGCCTCAAATCCTTGATGGCGGTGACGACGATGGGGTAGCCGAGAATGATCGCGCCGATGAACGCGCTGGCGCTGGCGACGGTGCTGCCCTGCTGAAACAACCAGTCCACCACATAGGCGTTGAGGACGAATACGACGCCGGTGATGGTCTGCCACAGGTGCACGACGGAATGTTCGTGGTCATGGCCGCAGCCGCAATCATCGTCGTTTTCGTGCTCGCTCAAAAGAGATGTGACTTGCATAAAATTAAAAAACTTTTCTGCCGAGAACTGGAGGCTGGTTCAGCCAGTTTGTGAATTTGACATAAAACCAGCCGAAGCAAATGCTCCAATAAACAACAGAAAGTAACATTGTTAAACCGGCGAGAAACTCACACAACCCTCCCCAATTTGAAAGATCGAGAAAGTGAAATATCCACAATAAAAACCAAAGCACGGGTTGTAACAAAAGAAAAACTTCAAACCAAAACGATGCCCACGCGTCCGAACAGTGAAACAATTTCCAAACAACAAACAAAGTTAGAAGAAAATAAGCAATTGCCACTTTCCACATTCTTTGTTTTTGCGTCGCGTCCATTTTCATTTTACGGATTCGCCGCCGGTTTCGGCTCCGGCGGTTCGCGGTTCAACATTAGCCTAAGTTCGCGCGGTTTGCCATCGGCGCGCTGGGGCAGATAGATTTTGTCCTGCACGTTCGTGAACGCCTGCTCCATCGCCTGCACAAACGTCTGCTGCACGAACAGGCTGGAATTAATTTGGTATTGCGGCAGCAGGTCGCCGAACCGCTTCGCCTCGGCGGTGATGGACTGGACGTAGCGCGCGCGTTCGGCGGCGGCGGCGTTCGTGACGGACGTGGCCTGCGCGCCGGACTGGTTCAAGACTTGGTTCTCGTAACTGTGCGCATCAAGGAGCGCTTTGTTGCGGTTTTCACGCGCGGTCGTGACCTGCGAAAAAACCTCCTGCAACTGGCGCGGCGGAATGCTCTGAACCTCGCACTGGTCAATAACGATGCCGAGTTGCGCTTGTTCTATCAGATCGCTGACGCGTTGAAGCACGGCGTCGCGGAAACCGGCCACGTCGCGCGTGAGGATGTCATCCACGTTGAATTTCGCGGCGGTGAACAGCAGCGCATTGTCCAGCGCATTTTGCACAGTGTTCGACGCGGACGCGAAGTCGAACACAAAACGGATCGGGTCATCAATGTGATAATAAAGCGTCGCGCGCGTGTGAATGATATTGCGGTCGGCGGTGATCGCATAACCGTCCACCGCCGGGTTCAGCGACGAGCCGGCGGGCATTTCCTCGCCGCTCAATTCCGCCTCCGGCGTGGTCAGATACCAGCCGTTGTTGGAGGAGACTTTCTGGATTTCCGTGATGGGAATCCGCACCACTTCATCAATCGGATATGGCAGCGACCAGTGCAACCCCGCCGTCAACAAAGCCTTCTGCCCTTCGCCGACCGGTTTGCCGAAACGAAGAATCACCGCTTTTTCCTGCGGGCCGACCGTGAAAAAACCCCGGAAAAAGAAAAGGATGACCAGCAAAACCATCACGATTTTGATAATCGCAAAACTGCTGCGCAACGCCTCGGCCAGCGCCTGCGAACCGGCGTCGTCCGCCGCCAACGGCGCAGCGTGTTCGTGCGCGTGATGTTTATACTCGTCACTCATGGTCAATGGCTTGGCGAACTCACCGGAATACCGGTGAACAAATCAAACGGCGGCGTGCGTTCGTCGAAAATCAAAGTCGTGCGCTGGTTGAGCGATTGTTGCAGCGCGTCAATCCGCAACAGGAAATTCGCCAGCTCGGGATTTTGCTGGAACACCGGCAAAACCTTCGCGGCCTCGGCTTCGCCTTCGCCACGGATGCGCGTGGCGTCGGCCACGGCGTTGTTGACGACTTCGGAAGCCTGCCGGTCGGCGGCGGATTTGATTTTTTGCGCCTCGGCCGCGCCTTCGAATTGCGCGAGGCTGATGAGGATCTGGCGCTCGGAAGTCATGCGTTGGAAAACCGCCTGCGTCACGCTTTCCGGCAGACCGATTTTTTTGAAGCCGAGAAATTCCAATTCGATACCGTAATTGTTCGTCTGCAATTGCGACTGCACAGACCGCTGAATCTCCTGCTCAATCTCGTCGAATTTCAATTGCTTTGGATCGGCGTTCACGAAACTCGACAGCACATTCGAGCCGATGACGGCGCTTTTGGCGCTGCGCAACATGCTTTCGAGCATCCGCTGCGCGGCGGGCACGGAGCCGCCGGCGAATTTCGGGAAGAACGATTTCGCGTCGGAAATTTTCCAGCCGACATAAACACTTGTCAGCAGATTGTTGTTATCCGCCGTCAGATTTTCGCTGTATTTGTCCTCAAAATTCTGCACGCGCTGGTCGAACTTGTAGACTTTCTGGATTGGCCACGGCCATTTGAAATACGCGCCGGGCTGGTCATAGGGATGTGCCGTCGGTTTGCCGAACGTGGTGACGACGGCGACCTCGGACTGGCGCACTTGAAAGACAAACAGCAGCAGCGCGAAAATGATGATCAGCACTGCGCCGATGACGACGGTTAAAATATTTCTTTTCATGGCGATTGACTGTTGGGGACGTTCAGGTTCAAAAGGTCTTCGCGGATTTTGTCTTCCAGATCGAAAATCACCACGTCCTGCGTGTTCGTGACGAGCAGAATATATTTGCGCGCGTTGGCGGTCGCCGCGGCGAAGGTCTGGAAATAGGCGCGTTGCCGGTAGACGGAAGGCGCGGCCTCGAACGCCGGAATCTGGTTGATGAACAATGCCGCGCGCGCCAGCGCCTGGACTTCGAGCCGCTGGCGCGTCGCGTAGGCGATGTTGGTCGTCGTGAACGCCAGCGCACCCGCCAGCGCGTTCGTGCGGATGGCATCGGCAACAGCGTTGTTGGTCGCCGCGATCATCTGCTGACCAGCACCGACAACTTTTTCGTAATCGCCCGCAACTTTCACCGGCGGATGAATGTCCTGCAATCCGACAAAAAGAATTTTCACGCCCAGCTTGCGCGCATCGGCGTCGGTTTGGATTTGATCGCGCAAGGTCTGCGTCGCTTCCAAACGCGCGTGCGACATCACTTCATTCAAATCCACGCCCGCGAGATAATGCACGACGGCGCGCGTGGCCAAATCTTGCAGCAGGCTGTCCGGGTCGGCGTTGTTGTAGGCCCATGCCATCACGTCGTTGATCTGGAATTGCACCGGAATGCTGACGGTGATGAGGCTAACCGGCGGCGCTTTCAGCGTGTCGTTCGTGTCGGCGTTCTCGTCCTTAATCGTGACCGGTTCGCGGTTGCCGACGAGAAAATTTTCCTCCTTTGCGTGAGCGACGCTCCACAAAATCGTGTTCTCGTTTTCACTTTGCGCGTCCGGCGTATAACCGACATCAAACGTCTGGATTTGCTCCGTGCGATAGTGATAAACCTTGTCCGCCGGCCACGGCAGTTTGAAATGCGCGCCCGGCGTCAAAACCCCGCCCACCACCGGCTTGCCGAACCGTTCCAAAACCGCCTGTTCGCCCGCGTCAATGAACACGACGCAGGTGGACAAAAGTAAAACCGCGAATTGCGCGAGCAGCAGCACCGGCAGATTTTTTTGGAGCAGACGGAAAAACCACGTCTCGGAAACATTGAAGCCGAATTGATAATCCAGCGCCTGCGCCGCCGTGGTGAACAGACTTTCCGGCTGGCCGAGCAGGCCGACGAGCCGGCTGTCGTAGATCGGACGGGAAATTTTTCCCTTCACGCGCGGACGATAAATCTCCAGCAGCAGCGTGATCAGAATTTCCGCCGCCATCAGCCCGAGCAGCACGCACAAAGCCTTTGCGACGTAATAATCCACCTTAAGAAATTCCGCTTTGACGCCGGCGATTCCGAGCGCTGTGACGAAGCAAATATATGCGCCCAGCAAAACATAACTCGCGCCAGGACGCAGCAGCCGGTGATTTTCCAGCCGCGCAATCGTGACGGAAAACCGCCCGAATAAAAAAAGCAGCAGCGCAAAAATGGCGAACAGCGACAACGCCGGCATCGCGCGGTCGGGCGCAATGGCCCCGGTCGCCCTGGAAATCCAGCGCCAGAGCAGCCACGCGCCGCCGGTTTCGAGCAGGAACAACAGCACGCCAAAACCGGGAACGAAAAATTTCTCGAACTGTTCGCGCGCGCGGCTTGCCGGAAAAACTTCCGCGTCCTTCGCTTCAAACAGCGTCGAACTGCCTTTGCTTTTGGCGAGCTCGTCCAGTTCGAGCTTTTCCAGCCGTTCGTTTTCTTCGAGCCGCATCTGGAACCAACTGACGAAGGTCACAAGCACGCCGAGGCCCAGAAAAATTGAAGCCGCCTGCCCCGCCAGCGAATGGGCGTAGCCCGTCACGACGAATGCGGCGACGAAAATCATCGCCGCCGCAATCAGATTTACCAGACCGTTTTTACCTGCGTTGCGTTCCATTTATGTTTCGACCGCTTTCACCGTTGCATTGTTAAATCGCGAATCGTGAACCGGCATTACCGATGCAACGATTTAACGATTCAGGTTTAACTCAACTCGCGTTCCTCAAACAGCGCCGTTGCGATGGCCAGCGACGCGCCTGCGTAACCGACCACATAGGCAAATGCCTTGCCAACGTAGCCCCAATGAAATGTGCTTTTGCCCATGTCCAGAGCATCTGCGAGCCAGAAAAGCTGCCAGTTTGGGATGACGCTGTAAAGCGTCGAAGCCCACCATTCGCCAGCTTCCGCACGGCGGCCAAAGAAATAATCCGACATCAGTCCGACCAGAAAAATTGCCGAGCAGATCGCCAGCGTTGGAATCGTGTCAAATCGCGTTGAACACGCCAGCGCGACCGCCGCCAGAATCCACAGCGCGAATAGAATCAAAATTCCCGCCGGCACCAGCCGCCAGTCCACATGCGCCTGCGTGCCGAGGCTTTCCATCTGACTCGTGAATTGAAAAATCACAAACGCCGCGAGCGTTGCCATGATTACAAATGCCATAACCGCGTCGCTGACAAACGGCCGGCTCAGGAAAAAATTGCTGAAACCCGCCAGCGCGTAGGCCAGCGTCACGCCCGCCGCGAAAATTCCGAGTGCAGCCATGTCGGTTTTGCCGTAGGCATCAAACGCCATGCGGCTGGCGAGCAGCACGCCAACGAGGTTCACATAACTCAACGCCGTCAGCGCCGCCGCGACCCCGGCATATTTTGCCAGCAGAAATTGCGCGCGCCCGACCGGCTTGGACAGGACGGCCAGCGCCGTGCCGCTGCGGATTTCCCGCGCCAGCGACGACGACGCGCTCAACACCGCGCCGAACAGTCCCGACAAAAGCATCACCGCCAGCGCGCTGTTCTCAATCAGCTTTGGTTCATCACCAAATGCAAAATAATAGGGCACTGCCAGAAAAATCTCGAACAGCACCGATGCCGTCATCAATAGCAGAAAAACCGGCTGCCGGATTAGTTCCATGAAGGCATTCGCGGCGATGGTGGGAAATTGTCGCATTAAAAATTGTGCCGCATAGGTTACGACTCCGGCAGCTGATTGCAAACGGTTAATCCGTCCAGTCTGAAAAACGAAGGCAACATTTTAGAGAATTGGAGATAAAATGGTGATTTGCGTTCAAACGAAATTTACGCCATCGCGCGAGCAATGGAATTCCACCACGCATCATGCAATTCAGCGAGCGGTGCGGAAAATTCTCCGTTCACGGTCTTCACCGTCAACTTATCACCGCCAACTTTGCCGATTTGAATCGCCGGAACGCCCATCAATTTGGCGCGCTCCACGACTTTCACGGCATCAAGCGGTTTACAGGAGATAATGACGCGGCTTTGCGTTTCGCCGAAGAGCAAAGCATCCAGTCGGTGGAGCGAGGCCACTGACGAGCCGTCGTCCGCTTGTCCATCGGCTCGCGAGGACGCCCGCCCCACCAATGAAAGATCAATTGTCGCTCCAATCAAGCGCGGCGTTTCGCGGGCGATGAGATGGCTGATGCAGCTTTCGGCAAGCACGACGGCCAAGCCACCTTCGCTGCAATCGTGCGCACTCTTCACGAGGCCGCTTTGAATCAGTCCAATCAAAGTCGTGTGCAAGGTCTTCGCAGTTTCCAAATCGCAGCGCGGCGGCGAACCGGTTTTCTTGCCGTGAACCACTTGCAAATATGCCGAGCCACCAAGACCGAGCAGTGGGTCTTTTGTGCCTGCGATTTCGCCGAGCAGGATGATGGCGTCGCCGTCATCCTTGAACCATTGCGTCGTGACGTGTTCCAATTTTTCGACGATGCCGACGACGGCAACCGTCGGCGTCGGGTCAATCGGGCCGGACGGGTTTTGATTGTATAGCGAGCAGTTCCCGCCGGTAACGGGCGCGTTGAACGCCTTGCACGCCTCGGCCAGTCCGCGCACGGATTCTTTCATATGCCAGAACAATTCCGGCTTGTGCGGGTTGGCCATGTTGAGGTTGTCCGTCGCGCCGAGTGGAATCGCGCCGCTGCACGCAAGGTTGCGACAGGCTTCGGTCACGGCCGCTTTGCCACCTTCATACGGATCGAGATAAACGTAGCTGCCGTTGCAATCCACGGTCATGGCGATGAGTTTCTCGGAAACTTTTGCGTCACCAACTTTGGCTTTCAACTCCGCGCTCATCACGGGCAATGAATCGCTCTTGATGCGGATGACCGCCGCGTCGCTGCCGGGCAAAACCACCGAGCCGTCGCGCACTTGATGATCATATTGGCGATACACCCAGTTCTTCGACGCAATGCTCGGCCACGCTAAAAGTTTTTTTAGATCGTCTGCCGGATTTTTTGTGTCGGTAATTCCATCAAGACGAAACGCGCGGACTTCCTTCAGATACTCCGGTTCTTGTGTGTCGCGATGATACACCGGCGATTCATCGGCGATCTTCTTCGCGGGAATGTCCACGATGAGTTTGCCGCCGTGCCGCACGACCATGTGGCCGGTGTTCGTTATGACGCCGATTTCCGACCACGGCAAATCCCACTTGTCAAAAATGCGTTTCACTTCCTCTTCGCGGCCTTTGTGGACGACGATGAGCATGCGTTCCTGCGATTCCGAGAGCATGATTTCGTAGCTGCTCATGTTTGGCGCGCGTTGCGGAACTTTGTCGAGTTCGATCTCGATGCCCGTGCCGGCGCGCGCGGCCATTTCACAAGTCGAACAGGTCAAACCCGCCGCACCCATGTCCTGCATTCCCGCAACTGCGCCGGTGGCGAGCAGTTCCAGGCATGCTTCGCACACAAGTTTTTCCATGAACGGATCACCGACCTGCACCGCGCCGCGTTGTTGCTCGGCGGATTTTTCGGTCAAATCCTGCGACGCAAACGCCGCGCCCCCGAGACCGTCACGACCCGTTGCCGGGCCGACGTAAAACACGGGATTACCCACACCCTTGGCCGCGCCGCGCGTGATCTGTTCATGCCGCAGCACGCCGAGGCAAAACGCATTCACCAGCGGATTGCCCTCGTAGCTCTTGTCGAAATAAACCTCGCCCGCAATGGTCGGAATGCCGAAGCAATTGCCGTAATGCGCGATGCCGTTGACGACGCCCGCAAAAAGGCGGCGCACTTCAGGGTTGGAAAGTTCGCCGAAGCGCAGCGAATTCATCGCGCAAACCGGCCGCGCACCCATCGTAAAAATATCACGCACGATGCCGCCGACGCCGGTGGCTGCGCCCTGAAACGGCTCGACGGCGCTCGGATGGTTGTGCGATTCGATCTTGAACGCGATGGCGATGCCGTCGCCGATGTCAATGATGCCGGCGTTTTCCTCGCCCGCGCCGACGAGAATCTTCGGCGACTTGGTGGGAAACGTCTTGAGCAGCGGGCGCGTGTTTTTGTAGCTGCAATGCTCGCTCCACATGACGGAGAAAATGCCCAGCTCGGTGTAGCTCGGCTCACGACCACCGAGGATTTCCCTGGCGTGTGCGTATTCGTCGGGCGTGAGGTTGTGCTTCGCGACAAGTTCGGGTGTGATGGCGGGTTCGGTCATGGGGGAAATTTAATTAAGGGCAATTGCCTGAACGGATTTATAAAATGGGGTTTCTTTATCACGCACCAATCCGATTGCTGAATGATAACGAAGCCCTGAATGAACTTTGTCCGCAGCTTCAAGCGCAACTTTTGAAAATTCCTTGGCTTTTTCAGTCTCTCCTCGTTGCGCCGCTATAATCGAGCGAATTCCAAACGCTTGATAAATGTCAGACGGAAATTTGATTCCTCTTGAATTTAATTCTTCAAGCGCCACCAAAGCTTCGTCAAAAAAATTCGCAAGATTATTCTCAACTATAAGTCTTCCAAACTGGATAAACGCATTGGTTTTCACTTTTGGAAATTCTCGTTCGGTTTCAAGTGTGCGTTGATAATAGCCAACAGCTTGATCAATCTCGCCAAGTTTGGCCGAGCAACTTGCTTTCTGGCCATAAGCAGAAGCTAACTGTGTTTGTTCTGGAAATTCTGCAAGCATTTTATCCAAAAGTGTCAGCGATGCTTTCAAAAGTTCTGGCGAGCCGACGCCTTCAAGATGATAGGCTTGAATCCGCAAATATTGGGCTTTATTGCCAGCGGTGCGGCTTCGCTTAAGGCGGGCAAAGAAATCAGCTTGGTCAGCTTCACTCCAAGTTATTTTTCTAAACCAGTCGTTCGCCATCTTTCAAAAATGTTAAGCCGCCTGCGCGACGGTTTTGTTTTTGAGCGCGGCGAAGATGCTTTCGAAAATCCATTTGCCATCAGCGCTCCCGAGAATTTCTTCGCAGGCGCGTTCAGGATGCGGCATCAGGCCGGCCACGTTGCGGCGTTCGTTGCAGATGCCCGCGATGTTTTGCAACGCACCGTTCGGATTCGCGATGTCGGTCAGGTTTCCGCTCGCGTCACAGTATTGCCACAGAATCTGGCGGTTGGTCTTCAATTTTTCCAGCGTCGCTTCGTCGGCAAAATAGCAGCCTTCGCCGTGGGCGATGGGCACGCGAAGAATTTTCCCTGCCGGAATCTTGTTCGTGAACGGCGTTTCAAAATTATTCGTCTTCAAAAAAACCTGTTCGCAGTGGAATTGCAAATCGCGGTTGCGGATGAGCGCGCCGGGCAGCATTCCGGCTTCGCATAAAATCTGGAAGCCGTTGCAGATGCCGAGGACAAGGCCGCCGTTGTCAGCGAATTGTTTCACGGCCTGCATCACGGGGCTGAACCGCGCAATCGCACCGCAGCGCAGGTAATCGCCGTAGCTGAAGCCGCCGGGCACGATGACAACGTCGGTGTCGCCGAGCGCGGAATCCTTATGCCAGACGAGCCGCGCAGAATGGCCAAGCAGACGCGCGGCGTGAACGGCATCCTGATCACAATTGGATGCGGGAAATTGGAGGACGGCGAAATTCATAAAATTATTTCACCGCAGAGTCTTGGAGACACAGAGAAAATAAATTGAAATCTTGTTTTCAATTCCGCGCCTTTGCGTCTCTGCGGTTCAAATTCATTCGATTTCCAATTTGTAATCTTCAATCACGGGATTGCTTAAAAATTTGCGCACGGCTTCATCGAGCGCTTTGCGCACGGTTTCCTTGTCGGTGCCGTCGAGTTCGATCTCAATATATTTGCCGACGTGGACGGCTTTGATGCCGGTGTGCCCCAGGTGTTCGAGGGCTTTCAGGACGGTGATGCCTTGCGGGTCAACGACGGCTTTTTTGGGTGTGATGACGATTTTTGCTTTCATGCGCGCGCAAAAAGAATTTGCGAAAAAAAAATGCACCGGGCGAGCAATTTCTAAACGCAGAAATATTTCACGCCGGAACAAACATTGAATTTTTCCGCATGCTGCGTCATTGTTTCGTCCATGATTGATACTGAACAATCCGATGAATCTCCGGTCTGCAACATCAGCGAAACCCGCAAACCCGTCGAGCCTTGCACCATCGTCATCTTCGGCGCGAGCGGCGACCTCACGGCACGCAAGCTGATTCCCGCGCTTTATCATCTCGCCAAGGACAGGCAAATGCCGCCGACTTTCCGCATCATCGGCTTTGCGCGGCGCGAAAAGACCGACGAATCATGGCGGCAGGAATTGCGCATGGCGCTCGGCCAGTTTTCCCGCACGAAACCGGTGGACGAACAGGTCTGGAAGGATTTTTCCGCAAATGTGTTTTATTGCGTCGGCGATCTTACCGATGCAGCGGCTTACGCGAAGCTCGAACAGAAACTGGCCTCCTTCGGCAGCGCGCCGTTGCGGAAGAATCTGCTGTTTTATCTCGCCACCCAGCCCAGCCAGTTCGGCGCGGTGATCCAGCAATTGCACGACGCAAAATTGCTTCACAAGGAAAACGGCGAGCACGGCTGGCAGCGGCTCGTCGTCGAGAAGCCGTTCGGCCACGACCTCGCGTCCGCTCACGCGCTGAACGCCGAGTTGACGCGCTTCGCCTATGAGTCTCAGGTCTGCCGCATTGACCATTATCTCGGCAAGGAAACCGTGCAGAACATCTTGATGTTCCGCTTTTCCAATTCCATTTTCGAAAAACTCTGGAATCGAAATTCCGTTGACCACGTCCAGATCACCGTCAGCGAAAAACTCGGCGTGGGCGAGCGCGGCGGTTATTACGAAGAAGCCGGCGCGATCCGCGACATGGTGCAAAACCACATGCTGCAAGTCCTCGCGCTCATCGCGATGGAACCGCCCGTGTCGCTGGAAGCCGAATCCGTCCGCGACGAAAAAGTCAAATTGCTCAAATCCATCCGCCACCTGACGCCCGGCGACGTGGCGAAGCAGGTCGTCCGCGGTCAATACTTTGCCGGCCAGGTCGATGGCGACCCGCGACCCGGCTACCGGCAGGAACCGAAAGTAAAAACCGATTCCAATGTCGAAACCTACGTCGCGTTGAAACTGCTCATTGACAACTGGCGCTGGAGCGAGGTGCCGTTTTATTTGCGTACCGGAAAAAATCTGCCGCAAAGCGCGAGTGAAGTGCGCATCCAATTCCGTCCCACGCCGAATGTTTTGTTTGCCGCGCAATGCGGACAAAAGCTCGACGCCAACGCGCTCACGTTGCGCCTGCAGCCGAACGAGGGGATTTCCCTGCACTTCAACGGCAAAGTTCCCGGCATCAGCGTCAGCGTGCGGCCCGTGCGGATGCACTTCAGCTACGATGCCGAGTTCGGTGCCTACACGCCCGAAGCCTACGAACGCCTGCTGCTCGACGCCATCGCCGGCGACGCGACACTCTTCATCCGCCGCGACGAAGTGGAAACCGCGTGGCAGATCGTGGACTCCATCCGCAAAGGCTGGGGAAAAAAACCGTTGACGAACCGCGAATTTTACGCCGCCGGCACATGGGGGCCAATTGCCGCCGACGATCTGCTCGCGCAAAGCGGCCACGAATGGCACGAGCCGCAGGTGATAAAATGAAAAGGCAACATGGGTTATTTCCTTCAAGCCCTGATTGGCAAAAGCCAAACTTTGAAAGCAAATGTTTCATTGTTTCAAAACGCACGAATTGTCTTACTTGAACATGACATCGCAATAATTCCAATCACCGATGAACTTTGTGAAGAAATTGATGCAATCAATCAAATCGAAGTTGAAGGTTTTAACAAACTTTCACCAAAAATAGAAGAATGGGCGATGCGAATTTCAGCGACTGGACTTGTTGCTCACGTTGTTGCTGAATTTTTTGGTGGAGACGGAGGTCAAAGCGCAATCGCTTGGAACGCTAGTTCTCGCGTGCTTGGACCGATTTTCGAACAAGATTCAATCAATCAGGTTTTAAAACTTCTCGGAGTCGATCGGAAAAATGCTCACGATGAATTTAATGCTGTTGGTCTTGGCAAACATCGGGACACGCACGATTGGAAATGAAAAACTTTGAAATGATTTCCTTCGCCAACGCCGGATATTATGTCTGAATACAAAGCGACGATCAAATGGCAGCGAACCAGCCCCGATTTTCTCAAGGGCAAGTATTCGCGGGAACACACCTGGACGTTTGATGGTGGTTTCATCGTTCCAGCATCGCCTTCGCCATCCGTTGTGCCCGTGCCCTACTCGAATCCAGTGCACGTTGATCCCGAAGAGGCTTTCGTCGCGGCGATTTCGAGTTGCCACATGCTCACGTTTCTTTATTTGGCATCCCAACAAGGATTCCAAATTGACAGCTATGAAGATGAATCCGTTGGTGTGATGACCAAAAACGAAAAGGGCGTGCCGTGGGTGAGTTTGGTGACATTCAACCCCAAAATTATTTTCAGCGGAGATAAATTGCCGGTGTCGGTGGATGAAAAACATTTGCATCATCTGTCTCACGAGCAATGTTTCATTGCAAATTCAATCAAAACAGAGGTTGTGGTTCATTCAAAGTTGGGATGATTTCATTCGCCAACGCCGACGAACTGGCCCGTGCTATACCGCCAGATCGCTTTCGCAAACGAGAATTTTAAGCGATTTTCAACCTGGTAGCTGGTAACCAAATGGTTAAATGCAGTTTTTTATTCAAATTGCTTGGAAAGCAACGGGGTTTGCCGGCCAAAAAAAATTGATTTTTTTTGAACCAAATGCAGGGGTGTGCCGTCTCATATTACGAACGGGTTGGATTTCGCTGTTCGTTTAGGGTTGGCATAGTGGTTTTGCCCGTGGTGCGGCTCGGACAGCGACCCCAAGTTGGTCGCACCACCCTTCTGAGCGCCCCGGTGAGGGCGTATTAAACCTCGTCACCAAGAGAGGCCGGACGCAAGTCCGGCCTTTCGCTTTTTGA
>Ga0182015_10000395_pt1 | contig 62838 bp, 62 predicted proteins | sample 712P3MmetaG_FD_120478 | JGI IMG/M metagenome (GOLD analysis project Ga0182015, IMG submission 120478) | Permafrost microbial communities from Stordalen Mire, Sweden - 712P3M metaG | ecosystem: Environmental > Terrestrial > Soil > Wetlands > Permafrost | place: Sweden: Stordalen | collected...
CCCAGCTCCGGTCAGGCTTCGCCCTCCCTACGCAAGGGATGGACAAAGAACAAACAAAAACATAAACTCAACCATGTCCCAGGACTAACTCATGGACTGGACCAGAAAAGTGAACCCGGTCAAATACACCACAAGCGCGTGGCACACATGTTGGCGTTCTTCATGTTGACGAAATGGAATTGCACATTCGCGGTGGTCACTTGAATCGAATAGTTCATGTATTTCGCAGAGTCAAAGACAAGTAAGTGTCACGCCAAGCCTTTCAATTACCCACAAGTTTTGGGTTAATTGTTACGGATTTAATTCCCATCGTATTTCTTCCCGAATTGGCATCGTAACGATTTGAGGTTTTGTCCCGCACTGCCATCGTAGTTTGGTTCCAAATTCAGTCGTGGAACAACCCAGTTTGCGCTGGCACGGCGGCACAGCGGTTACTTCACAGTCAACTCGCGCTGGATGCCGAATTTATCAATGCGCTTGCGCAGCGTCGCGCGCGTGATACCGAGTAGTTTCGCGGCGTGAACCTGATTGTCATTCGTCTCCTTGAGTGCCTGAATGATGAGTTCGCGTTCGACGGCGGGAATAATCTTCAATTTTGGATCGCGCCTGGCCCACTGAAATAATTGTCGCGCGAGCGCAGCAGCATCGGTTGCCGCCGCTTCGCCCGCAACCCCGGCAATCGGCGGAATCACGGTGCCGCCGGTATTCTGGCCGGAAATTTCCGGCGGCAAATCGCTCAACAGAATCGCGTCGCTTTTGGCCATGACGTGCGCGCGGCGGATGGCGTTCTCCAATTCGCGCACATTGCCGGGCCAGTGATATTTTTCCAAAGTTTTGATGACGCTGGCCGCGACGGATTTCGGCGGGCGTTGCAATTCCCGCGCATTTTTTTCGAGAAAATAATTCACGAGCAGCGGAATATCATCGGGACGTTCGCGCAGCGGTGGGATTGGAATACGCACGACGTTGAGACGATAAAACAAATCCTGGCGAAATTGTTTGGCGGCGACGGCGGCTTCGAGCGGCTTGTTCGTCGCGGCGATGACGCGCACGTCCACCTGGATCGGCTGGTTGCCGCCGACGCGCTCAAACGTGCCGCTTTGCAGCACGCGCAAAATTTTCGTCTGGGTCGCGGGCGTCATGTCGCCGATTTCGTCGAGGAAAATCGTGCCTTTGTTGCATTGCTCGAATTTTCCGATCCGTTGCAACGTCGCGCCGGTGAAGGCACCGCGTTCGTGGCCGAACAGTTCACTTTCCAAAAGTTGTTCGGGAATCGCGGCGCAATTGACGGTGAGAAACGGCTGTTGATTGCGGTCGCTGTGATGATAAATTGCGCGGGCGACGAGTTCCTTGCCGGTGCCGCTTTCGCCGGTGATGAGCGCGGTGGCATTGCTGACGGCGACCTGCCCGATGAGTTTGAAAACCTGCTGCATCGCGTCACTGCGGCCAACAACGCCGAGTTCGTAATCTTCCGATTCGAGCAGCGGTTGATACGACACGACCTGTTTCATGTCGCGCGCGGCCTTAAGCGCGTTGCCGACCAGTTCCTTGAGCTTCAGTGCGTCGAAGGGCTTGAGCAGATAATCATAAGCACCGAGCTTCATCGCTTCGATGGCGGTCTGCGTCGTGCCATAGGCGGTCATCAAAATGACGAGGAGCTTGGGATTGGCGGCACGGATGCGGCGCAAAGTTTCCAAGCCATTCATGCCGCCCATGCGCACGTCCATAAGCACGAGGTCGGGTTTGAACTTGGGGATGATTTTCAACCCTTCTTCGCCGCTCGACGCGGTGGTGAATTCAATTTCCGGCGAATCGAAAATCCGCTGAAACGAATACCGCACGTCTTCTTCATCATCAATCATCAGGAGTTTGCTCATTGGCGGTTTAACATAGCGAATTTGGGCAAAAGAAATAGCGAATTTTCACAGGACGATTTTTGAATTGAATCTAGGCAAAGGCGGGTGCAAGGTACTGACCGTTCCCCAATTCAAACCAAAATCATTATGAAAAAAAATCTTTTGACCGGCACGATGGCTTTGCTGGCCGGTTCGCTCCTTGCGGCGGACTCCAGCCCGAAGGACGAAGTGAAAAACGCCGCCGCCGCGCTCGGCAACGAAACCAATTACGCCTGGCGGGCAACCGTCGAAGTCCCCGCCGATTCGCAGTTCAAGCCCGGACCGACGGATGGAAAAGCGGCGCAGGGCGGCTATACGACGCTGACCTTCAGCTTCGGCGACAACACGACCGAGGCCGTGACCAAAGGCACGAACGGCGTAGTCAAGACGGACGACGGCTGGAAATCACTGGCCGAAGCGATGAAAGATGATGGCAACGGCGGATTCAACCCGACGATGTTCATCGCGCGCATGGTGCAAAATTACAAAGTTCCAGCGGTCGAAGCCGCAAGTCTGGCCGACGCCGCAAAAGAATTGAAGAAAGACGCCAATTCAATCTCCGGCGACCTGACCGAGGCCGGTGCGAAAGAACTATTGTCATTCAGACGTCGCGGAAACGGTGGTGCCGGCCCGACCGTCACCAATCCCAAAGGCTCGGTGAAATTCTGGATCGAGGACGGCACGCTGGTGAAATATCAATATCACATTCAAGGCACGGTTAGCTTCAACGGCAACGACCGTGACGTTGACCGTACGATGACAGTGGAAATCAAAGACGTCAACACGACAAAAATTGACGTGCCTGACGACGCCAAGAAAAAGATGCAGTAAAATTTTTGGAACAGCGCCGGGCGGACTCCAGGCGAGCCACCCGGTTTTTTATTTACAGTTGGTTGATGGTTTTGGATTGGGGAATCTGCTTCGTTGAAATACGCGACATTTCGTTGTTTGACCTTGCTGTGTGTCTGACCTAGACTTGCGCTCCTTTTTTGCATGAAAATTATCGTTTGTGATCCGATTTCGCCGAAGGGCATTGCACTGTTGCAACAACGCCCCGAATTTCAAGTCGTCGTGCTGCCGAAGCGGTTGCCCGAAGCGGAACTGCTGCCGCTCGTCGTCGATGCCGTCGCGCTGGTCGTGCGTTCCGAAACCAAAGTGACCGCCAAAGTCATCGAGGCCGCGAAACAATTGCGCGTCGTCGGTCGCGCGGGTGTCGGCGTGGACAACGTGGACATCGAAGCCGCCACGCAGCATGGCACGGTGGTGATGAACACGCCCGGCGGCAACACGGTGACGACGGCGGAATTGGCGTTCACAATGATTCTCTCACTTGCGCGCAAGGTGCCGCAGGCGCACGCGACGATGGTTGGCGGCAAGTGGGACCGCAAATTATTTCAAGGCGTGGAACTCGCGGGAAAAACCCTGGGTGTTTTGGGGATGGGCCGAATCGGAACGGAAGTCGCCAAACGCGCGATCGCGTTCGGAATGCGTGTCGTCGCTTATGATCCATATTTGACGGAAGACCGCGCGAAAACCATCGGCGCGGAATTTGCCGAAAGTCTGGATGCCGTTTATCGGGCGGCGGATTTCATCACCGTTCACATGCCGGTGACCAAAGAAACAAGGGAAATGTTAAATGCCGGCGCGTTCGCCAAAATGAAACCCGGTGTGAAAATCGTCAATTGTGCGCGCGGCGAAATTATTGCAGAAAACGATTTAATCGCCGCGCTCGCATCCGGCAAAGTCGCCGGCGCGGCGCTCGACGTTTTTTCCATTGAGCCGTTGCCCGTCGAACATCCATTTCGCAAACAGCCGAACCTCATTCTCACGCCGCACCTCGGCGCGAGCACGGAAGAGGCGCAGGAAAAATGCGGCATAGAGGTCGCCGAAGTCATCGCGGGCTACTTGCTGACCGGCGAAGTTCGCAACGCGGTGAACTTGCCGTATCTCGATGCAAAAACTTACGAGCAGGTGAAACCGTATCTGCCGCTCGGCGAAGCGCTGGGCAAACTGCTCGCGCAACTCGCGCCGACAAATGCCGACCGCATTTACATCACTTACGGCGGGAACGCGCGGCACTTGCCAAACATTGATCCCGTGACGCGCGCGATTCTACGCGGCTTTTTGTCCACGAGCAATTTGAAGGACGTCAATAACGTCAACGTCCGCAGCGTGGCGCAGAACATCGGCATCACGGTTGAAGAAAAAAAATCGGATGAGCCGGTGACGTTCAATGAATGGGTTCACGTCCAGGCATTCAGCAACGGCAAGAAATTGGTCTCGGCCGGCGGAACATTTTTTGGTTCGCCGAACAATCCGCGCATCGTCCGGCTGTTCAGCCAATCGGTGGAAATTCCGGTCGCGGGAACCTTGTTGCTGTTGAACAACACGGATAAACCGGGGATCGTCGGACATCTCGGCACGTTGCTGGCGAAGCACAAAGTGAACATTGCCAGCATGAGCTTGAGCCGCGACACGGTGGGTGGACTGGCGCTGACGGTTTTGAGCCTGGACAGCGCGCCGCCGCCGGCCGTGCTCGCTGAATTGCAGAAAGACACTGACATCAGCAATGTGAAGGTGGTAAAGTTGTAGATATTTTTGAACTGAATCGAACCCAAACCAATCGAACGAAAACATGAAGACCCAAAAGATAAAAATGAAACTGATTTTCCCCGCCGCGCTCGCCGCAGTTTTGCTGGCATCGTCCCGCGCAAATGCCGCCACGGAAGATGCGACGATGTCGACGGCAATCATCACCAATTCTGCTGTTGCTGCGGACGCGAGTGCAAACCCATCGGCAACGATGGCTTCGCTGTTTGGCGATCCGGTCATTGCCAAAGGCAAAGGCGTTGAAGTCAAGCAGAGCGCGTTGGATGAAGTCGTGGTCGGCATTAAATCCGCCTATGCCGCGCACAATCAAACAATTCCGCCACAGCAGTTGCTGGGCATCGAAAGCCAGATGCTCAACCGATTGATCCAGATCCAGCTTCTCTTGCAGAAGGCGACGGGCGCGGACAAGGCCGTAGGCCAGACCAAAGCCGAGCAGCAAATGACCAATTTACTTGCCCGCGCCGGTACGCAGGAGGCGTTTGACCGCCAGTTGAAAGCAGTCGGCATGACTCCGGATGAGTTGCGCACAAAAATCGTCCAGGAAGCGACGGCGACGGCAACCTTGACGCGCGAACTGGGTGTCACCGTGACCGATGCCGACGCGACCAATTTTTACGCCGCGCATCCGACGGATTTCGAGTTGCCAGAAACCGTGCATGTCCGCCACATTTTACTTTTGACCATGGATCCTGTGACCCGTGCGCCGCTGTCCGCCGACCAGATTGCCGCCAAGCGCAAGCAGATTGACGACATCCTCAAGCGCGCGCAGGCAGGCGGAGATTTTGCGACGCTCGCCACCCAATACTCGGAAGACACCAACTCAAAGGAAAACGGCGGTGAACTGCCAGAATTTCCGCGCGATGCTCAAGGATTACCGCCGGAACTTGAAGCGGCGGCATTTGCACTGAACACGAATCAAATCAGCGATGTCGTTACAATGGATGTTGGTTTCGACATCATCAAACTGCTTGACAAAACACCGGCGAAAAAAATGGCGTTGTCGGACAAGTTGCCAACGTCCGACCTGACCGTTGTTGATTATATTAAAAATAACCTGGTGCAGCAAAAGACCGAAAAACTGGCACCGGCCTATCTGGCCAATTTGAGCAAGGCGGCGGATGTTGAAATCCTTGACGCCGATTTGAAAGCAGCCGCAGCGGCACAGGCCGCCGCCACCAACGCGCCGGCCGGGATGCCGTAAGTTTGTGCGGGGCTTGCCAAATCCATTTGAACGCTGCATGTTGGACACGTTATGAAAATAAAAACTGCGATCGTCATTCTCGTTGCGGGATGTGTCGGGTTGCTCATCGCTTTGATCGCCACGAAAAAGCAGTCCGACGACGCGCACCTGAAAGACACCGCCGCGATTCTGGAATTTTCCAACCAGCTCGACACAGCCAACCTTACGCTTAACGACCTGCACCAGGTCAACCTGATGTTGACAAACGACCTCGCGGACACCCGCCAAGTGCTTGAAGCGGTTTCCAATAATCTTTCACAAACCTCCGGTGAGCTTGCGGGCACGAAAACTGAACTCGAAAGCGACCAGAGTCAGATCGCCAATTTGAGCGGACGCATCAGCGACTTGGAAGCGCAGAACGCGGCGCTGGACGAACGTGCCAACACGCTCTCGAACAGCATCGCCTCGCTGGATGTTCAAATCGCCGCCACGCAGCAACAACTGGCCACCACCCAGACCAACAACGTGTTTCTCGCCGCTGAACTGCAAAAACAAATGGCGCAAAAAGCCGAATTGGAACGCCGGTTTAACGACATTAACGAAGTCCGTGCCCAGGTCAAAAAATTGCGGAACGAATTGTTCGAGGCCCGACGGCTGCAGTGGATGAGTGAAGGAACCAGTCCCGGCACGCAGCCAAAAGGGGCCGAGCTTTTGATGGAGCGTTCTCTGCCAGCCGGCACCACATCGGCCATCGCCAAACCAAACAGGCCCTCGCCGCAATACGACCTGAATGTTGAAGTCGGCTCCGACGGCTCCGTTCATGTCATTCCGCCGCCAACCAATTCGGCGGCTCCACCGCCAACCAATTCGGCGGCGCACTGACGATTGATTCGCAGAAAATCCCGCCGCTAATTTCGATGCCGACTTACGAATACGCCTGCGAAAAATGCGGCCACGACTTTGAAGCCTTTCAGTCCATTGCCTCGAAGCCGCTGCGGATTTGCCCGGAAGAGATTTGCGCCAAAAAAAAGTGGGGACGCGGCCAGGTAAGGAAAAAAATCAGCACCGGCGGCGGGCTGCTTTTTAAAGGCAGCGGCTTTTACATCACCGATTATCGCAGCGAAGGCTACAAACAATCCGCGAAAAAAGATTCCGCACCCGCCAAGGCTGCCGGCGGCGACGCCAAACCGGCTCCGGCGAAACCCGCCGTCAAAGCGGATAAAAAATGAAAGCCTTGTTGTCTCGTTGTTTCGTTGCCTCGTTGCAACGGTTTCACGATTCAGCGAAGCAACGTTGCAACGGTTTTGTAATTCGCCACGGGCTCATTCTTTGCGCCCTGTTTTCGTCATTGCCTGCCCGCGCGCAATTTGCACAAACGGACCAAAATACCGCGCGCAGCATTTCCGGCCAGTTCATCGCCAGCGGCCCGTCGCAATTCTCGCGGCTGGCGGACTTGCCGCGCGTCGCCGCCGACACCAATTTTGTCCGGCTCGAACCGGCCCTGCTTGCCATTTCCGCCGAGCGCATCAAGGATTCACTCTATCGCCGGCTTGAAATCAAGACGGACACGCCGTGGCGCGGGCAAATTTATCTCGTGGTGCATCCGGCGCAGTCGCTGAACGAAAATGTCACCATCGTTTCCCGGTTGTCCGCCAACGGTTGCAGCTATCAGGTTGAGCTGCCCGATGTTTTATCGCACCGAAGCTTCACGCGGGCAATGACCGGCGTGATTTTGTTGGAATTTGCCAATCGCAATGCGCAATCACATTCCGCAGAAATGCCCGCATGGCTCACCGATGGTTTGTCGGAAGAAATGCTGGCGGCCGGCTCGCCGGAAATCATTTTATCAATGCCGAACAAACTGGTGAACGGCCTGCCGGTCACGCAAATCAGCGCCACTGAACGCGGCATGGATCCGCTCGCCCAGGCGCGGCGCGTGTTGGAAACATTTCCGCCGCTGACATTTGAACAACTGACCTGGCCAACCGATGCGCAACTGGATGGCAACGACGGCGGCGCGTATCGTGCCAGTGCGCAGGTGTTTGTCGGCGAATTGTTGAAATTGAAAAACGGCCCGCTCCATTTGCGCGCGATGTTGGAATCCCTGCCGCGCTTTTACAACTGGCAAACCGCTTTTCAATCGGCCTTCCGTGAAGTTTTTCCCCGTCCCTTGGATTTGGAAAAATGGTGGGCGTTGCAGCTTGTCGGTTTCGCCGCCCACGATCGGGGTCCGGGATGGACTCTGGCGGTCAGCCGCGCCAGGCTCGACGAAATTTTAAGCGTGCCGGTGGAAATGCGGACGACGTCGAACAGCCTGCCCGCGCGCGCGGAAATCTCCCTGCAAGCCGTGATCCGCAATCTGGATTCCGCGCGCCAAAATGCAATTCTTCAGACCAAGTTGCGCGATTTGGGCCTCGCGCAGCTCCGCATGTCCCCGCCGTTGGCGGCCCTGACTGACGCATACCGCGGCGCGCTGGCTGGTTATTTGGCCGAACTTCCAGCTTCCACGCCTGTTCCGGCCACGCCAAAACCTGCAATCGCCGCGCCACAAAAGACCAGCATTGCGAAGATGCTGAAAAAACTGGACGCGCTCGACGCTCTACGGCGGACCATTGAATCAACCATCAAACCTGATGTTTCAATGCAACCGGGCCTTGCGCCGCTGAAATTTTAACTTGAACGCCACCGGTTGCGGGTGGTCAACTTGACAGGGCGCAAATCAAACTTATAGTTCGCATACTGAAATGCAGGCTGAAAAACTCCCCACCAACGGCGACGAGCTGCCATCAGGCAGTTCGTTTCAATCCCTGAAAGAATTCCATTCCGCCGGTCGCGGTTTCTGGCGCGACGTTTCGGACAAAGACTGGAACGACTGGCGCTGGCAATTGAAACACCGCATCACCACGGCGGAGCAATTGCAATTTTTTTTACCCGCGCTCACACCCGAGGAATTTGCGGGCGCAAAACTCGCGAACACCAGGCTTGCGCTCGCCATCACGCCGTATTTTTTCAACCTCATTGACCCGGCGGACGAAAATTGTCCGATTCGGCTTCAAGTCATTCCCAAAGTCGCCGAAACGCACACCGCGTCGTGGGAAATGAGCGATCCGTGCGGCGAAGATTCGCATTCGCCCGTGCCGGGGCTCGTCCATCGTTATCCTGACCGCGTGCTGTTTCTCGTCACCGACCGCTGCGCCGCGTATTGCCGTTACTGCACGCGTTCGCGGCTCGTCAGCAACGCCAGCGGCTATGATTTCCATCCCGAATTCGACAGGCAGATCGCCTACATCGCGGCGCACCCGGAAATCCGCGACGTGCTGTTGAGCGGCGGCGACCCGCTGCTGTTGGGCGACGACAAACTGGAAAATCTTTTGAGCCGTTTGCGCGCGATTCCGCACGTTGAATTTCTGCGAATCGGCTCGCGCATTCCAACTTTTTTGCCGCAACGCGTCACGCCCGGGCTCTGCGCGATGCTGAAAAATTTTCATCCGCTGTTCATGAGCGTTCACTCGAATCATCCGCGCGAGTTGACGACGGAAGTGCGTGACGCGCTGGGACTCCTCGCTAACGCCGGCATTCCACTTGGCAACCAAAGTGTTTTGCTCAAGCACGTCAACGACAACGCGACCGTGATGAAGGCGCACATCCAGAAACTGCTCATGTGTCGCGTCAAGCCGTATTACATTTACCAGTGCGATTTGATTTCCGGCTCCGCGCACCTGCGCGCGAGCGTACGCAAGGGAATTGAAATCATGCAGCAATTGCGCGGACACACGACCGGCTACGCCGTGCCGCAATACGTCATTGACGCGCCCGGCGGCGGCGGCAAAGTGCCGGTCAATCCCGAATACGTTTTGAGCCATAACGCCGACCGCGTGGTGCTGCGCAACTACGAAGGAAAGATTTTCGAGTATCCCGAAGCGCCCGACGGCACGCCGCTCTCCCAACCGCCGAAAGAAATCGAGGAGTCGCAGTTGGTTTGATGAACCACTTCAAAGAGCTGACTCGCCGCGCCGAAATGCGATGAAGGGCGGAAAGCCCGGAAGTAAATAACCCGGGGCAACGCCTTGGGTTAATCGTTCCAAAACATTTCAAACCCAGTCGGGGCGACAGAATCTTGCTCGACGACGGCGCAGAGAATTCACAATAATTAAGACAAATGTCCTTGAAATCCCAACGCTGCATAATTTCTTAAAGGAATTATTGGCTGGCATCTTGGGGTGTTCGTGAATAATCTTTCTACTGATTCATGAAAAATAAAAAAAGGAAAAACTATGGCTACAAATTACGCATGGAAATTCTTCCGCGCCGGTGGGTTTGATCAGGTCAAACTCGAATCCGGTGCCGACCTGATAAACCTTGACCAGCTCGACCAGAAACTCTGGGTCGCGCTCGCCTGCCCGACCACGGGACTGGAGTTTGACCCCAAGACCGCCGCGCTCATTGACACCGACAAGGACGGACGGATGCGCCCCCCGGAAGTCATCGCCGCCGACAAGTGGGCCGGTTCGATGCTCAAGAATCCCGACGACCTTGTGAAGGGCAGCGACACGCTGCCGCTTTCCGCGATCAACGATGCCATGCCCGAAGGCAAGCAGCTTCTCGCCTCAGCGAAGCAAATCCTCGTCAACCTCGGCAAGAAGGACGCCACGGCGATCTCCCTTGCCGACGCATCCGACGTAAACAAGATTTTCGCCAACACCGTTTTCAACGGCGACGGCGTGATCATCGCTGAATCCGCCAGTGACGCCGCTGCTCGGAGACAAGGCGGAGTTGAGCGAGGCCAATTGGGCCGCGTTGCAGGCCAAACTCGGCGCGTTCGATGCGTGGAATGCCGCGAATGCCGGGGCCGCCGTGGAACAACTCGGCCTCCCGCTCGTCCGTGAAATATTGGCCGCCAAGGCGCAAGAAAAAATCGACGCGCTCATCGTCAAGGACAAGGCACTCGAACCGGAAGCCACCTCGATTGCGAACGTCGAGAAGCTCGTCCGCCTCGTGCGCGATTTTTACACGCTCTTCATCAATTTCGTCAGCTTCAAGGATTTTTACAGCCGCAAGACACCGGCGATTTTCCAGGCCGGACGTTTGTATCTGGACCAGCGCAGTTGTGATTTGTGCCTCATGGTCGAGGACGCGGGCAAGCACGGTATCATGGCCGGCTTGGCGGGTGCGTATCTCGCCTATGTGGACTGCGTGCGCAAAGGCACCGGCGAGAAGTTGAGCATCGTCGCCATCTTCTCGCAGGGCGACAACGACAATTTGATGGTCGGACGCAACGGCATTTTCTACGACCGCAAAGGCCGTGACTTTGACGCGACCATCGCAAAAATCCTTTCCAGCCCGATCAGCGTCCGGCAGGCATTCTTCTCGCCCTACAAAAAATTGGTGCGGATGGTCGAGGAAAATGCGGCCAAGCGCGCCGCCGCCGCCGCGAACGCGAATGCGAGCTTGCAGACCGCCGCCACGTCCGCTGCCGGCGCGGCACCGGCCGCAACGCCCAACAAGATTGACACCGGCACGCTCGCCGCAATTGGCCTGGTATTGACGACCTTGCTCGGCGCGTTGGGCGGAATTTTTGGAAAAATCCTCGGCCTCCAATGGTGGCAGATTCCGCTGGCGTTTCTGGCCATCCTGCTCGCCATCTCCATGCCTTCGGTCATCATCGCCTGGCTCAAACTGCGGAAACGCAATCTGGGGCCGATCCTCGACGCCAACGGCTGGGCCGTCAACGCCCGGGCCAAAATGAACATCCCGTTCGGCACCAGCCTCACCGGTATCGCCACGCTGCCGCCCGGCTCGCAACGCGACCTCGTTGACCCGTTCGCGGAAAAGAAAAGTCCGTGGCCGAAAATCATCGTCGTGCTGGTCATCCTTGTGCTGGCTGGCTATGTCCTGAATAAAAAAGGTCTGATTTATAAATATACGGGCATCGGCAGTGAAGTTTCGGTCTCAACCAATTCGACTCCGACGGTGATTTCCACCAACCTGCCGACGAACTTGCCGGCAGCGAAGTAATTTTTTAAAACTACACAAGCCCGGATCTTCGCGTCCGGGCTTTTTATTTTCCGGCGATGTGACAAAATCATTTTGATGCCACGCGAAAGCACAGTCGAAAAAAAACCCCGCGCCGCGAAGATCAGCGCCGCGCTCCGGCGGACGTATCCCGGAGCGCATTGCGAGTTGAATTTTTCCAATCCGCTGGAATTGCTCGTCGCCACGATTCTTTCCGCACAATGCACGGACAAACGCGTGAACCTAGTCACAGCGGAGCTGTTCAAAAAATATCCCATCGCAGAAGACTTTGCGAACGCGCCATTGCCTGAAATTGAAAAAGCCATCAAGACCACCGGCTTTTTCCGCAACAAGGCGAAGAATATCAAGGCCTGCTGCGCCGTGCTGGTGGAAAAATTTGGCGGCAAAGTGCCGCGCACGATGGACGAATTGCACGCGCTCGCGGGCGTCGGGCGCAAGACGGCGAACGTGGTTTTGGGAAATGCCTTCGGCATCAACGTCGGCGTGGTCGTGGACACCCACGTCATGCGGCTCTCAAACCGGCTTGGCCTCACGAAGCAAAAAGACGCGGTAAAGATCGAGCAGGAGTTGATGCAACTCGTGCCGCAAAAAGATTGGACGTTGTTCAGTCATTGGCTCATCTGGCACGGTCGCCGCCGCTGCGCCGCGCGCAAGCCGGATTGTGCGAACTGCGAAATCCAAAAACTCTGTCCGCAGATCGGCGTGAAAAATTAACCGCCAGGACGCAAGGGCGCCAAGAATTGCTTTTACAAACCTGGTGTCTTTGCATCTTTGTTGTTCATGAATTCCTGGCTGCTCATCAACTCCGGCAAGTGCGCCGCCGCGTTCAACATGGCGCTGGACGAGGCGCTGCTCGGGGTCATGCCGCGTTTGCAGAAACCGGTTTTGCGTTTTTACGGCTGGACGGAACCGGCGGCGACGTTTGGCTATTTCCAAAAGTTTGCCGAAGTGGAGCGTGCGACGAATCTGCGTCCGCTCATCCGCCGTCCGACCGGCGGCGGCATCGTGCCGCACGATGCGGACTGGACTTACAGCGCGGTTTTTCCGCCAGGCCACGAGTGGCATTCGCTCGCGGCGGTTGAAAGTTACCGCCGAATTCACGCATGGATTCAAGGTGCGTTCGCGGAATTGAAGATCGAAACAGAACTTGCGCCGGGCTACAAAAAATCATTGCCCGGCCGGTGCTTCGCCGGCCACGAAAAATTTGACCTGCTCTGGCGCGGCAAAAAAATCGCCGGCGCGGCGCAGCGACGGAACAGGCTCGGTCTGTTGATCCAAGGCTCGGTGCAGCCGCCGAAAATTCCAGTTTCGCGCGGCGAATGGGAACGAGCGATGGTTGCGGTGGCGGCGGCGCAATGTGGCGTTCGCTGGCAGGCTGGTGTGGCCGATGCCGGACTGCTGGCGGCGGCAAAGCAACTGGCTGGCGGAAAATTTTCGCAGACGGGTTACAATCAAAAACGATAGCTGGAGAGTCTGGCGGGGTTCCAAGGAAATTATTCCATGCCATCTTTGTCGCCGCAGTTTTGCCGGCAGCATTTATCGTTTGGATTTTGATTCGCTACCCGCCGGTGGCAAGAAAAATTATTGCACGGCGGCGGACGGCGACGGGTTGGTGTCGTTGACCGCGTGGGCGTATTCGGACTCGGCCTCGACCGCGTCGTGCAGGGATTTTCTGTTGGCATCGAGCGCGTTGGCGTGAACGGCGGCGGCCGCCCTGACACCATCCCGATAATCTAAATATTTAATGATGGCCACGACGGTGCAGGCGATAAAAATTACGGCGCAAAAAAACAATCTGGCGGTTTTCATAAAATTGGATTGATTGGTTTTGGACTGTGGTCAAAGTCGGCTGCGATTCCTCAACCGACGTTCACGAAAGGTATTTCCATGAACACGCGTAAATTTTTGAATCCTGAATTGCGAGAAAGAATCGCCCATTTGTCCATGAATCAAATCAAGAGTTATCGTGATTTCTGTTTTAAGCCTGAAACGGATTAGCATATTGACAGAACGATTGGCAATACAATTTCCGCTGTCCGGTCAAACATTGGCGTGCCGCCGCCAGTCTGCTAACCTCCTGCCGTGCTTGCACAAGACGACATCAAAAACGCGCTCACCGCCGTGAAATATCCCGGCTATTCGCGCGACATCATTTCCTTTGGCCTCGTCAAAGAAATTTCCGCCGCGAACGGCGCGGTGAGCGTGACGATGCAATTGACCTCGCCGAATCCTGAAGCCGCGCAGCAAATCAAGGCTGAAAGTGAACGCGTCCTGAAAAATCTTCCCGGCGTCAATCACGTTCACGTCGAAGTGCGCCAACCCGCCGCCGGACAACCGGCTGGCGGAACAAATCCATTCGCGAACCAAAATAAAGTTTCCGGCGTGAAGCGCATCATCGCCATCGCCAGCGGCAAGGGCGGCGTCGGCAAATCTACCTGCTCGGCGAATGTCGCGTGTGCGCTCACGCATCTCGGCGCGAAGGTTGGTTTGCTGGATTGCGACATTTATGGCCCGAGCATTCCGTTGATGATGGGAGTTCACGAGAAACCGACCGTCAACGAAGCCGAACGCCTCGTCCCGCCGACAGCGCACGGCGTGAAAGTGATGAGCATCGGGCTTTTGGTCACGGACGATCAGCCGGTGATCTGGCGCGGGCCGATGATCACGAAAACCATCCAGCAATTTCTGCTCGCCGTCGAATGGGGCGATCTGGATTTTTTGCTGGTGGATTTGCCGCCGGGCACGGGTGACGCGCAATTGTCGCTCTGCCAGACCGTGCCGCTCGACGGCGGCGTCATCATCAGCACGCCGCAGGAGGCGTCGCTCGGCGTCGTGCGCAAAGGCATCGCGATGTTCAGAAAAGTGAACGTGCCGATTCTTGGCATCGTGGAAAACATGAGCTACTTCACCGCGCCGAACGGCGAACGCGTGGAAATTTTCGGTCACGGCGGCGGCAAGGAAGAAGCCGCGCGACAAAATGTTCCGTTCTTCGGCGAAGTGCCGATCTTCACCGAAATCCGCGAAGGCGGCGACCGTGGAATGCCGATTGTGGTTTCAACACCGAATCATTCGGCAGGCAAGGCGTTCATTCAAATCGCCGAAACGCTGCGGAAAAATCTGAAATAATTTCAGTTACGGATGAAATACGGATTGAACACGGATAAAAAAGATTTTGCGTTCACTCTGGTTGAACTTCTGGTGGTCATTGCCATCATTGGAATTCTCGCGGCGCTTTTGCTCGCGGCAGTATCTCGTGCAAAGGGAGTTGCACTGCGGACTCAATGCGCGAACAACGTGCGCCAGCTTGGGTTGGCTTTGCAAGAATTCAAAACGGATCACAATTTTTACCCGTCATATCTTGATCCAAGTGACTGGTCAGAAAATCGCTATTGGAAAAATGCTCTGGGATACGAAATGTATATCCATCATAACGCTGACTATTATCCCAAGGGCGTGTGGCATTGTCCTGCGGCATACCGACCTTCAGATTCAATTTGGAATTTGCATAAAGAATGGGGTTACGACGACTATAATTACAATACCTATGGTCTTGGTTCTTGGGCTTCTACCAACAATTCACTTGGACTTGCCGAACCAACCGTCGAGGCCAACTCCGCGCGTGAGCGAATCGGAAGTTGTCAGTCCGAGCGAGATGCTTGCCATCGGAGACGCATTCTTCGGAAGTCCTAGCGTTATTGTAGATGGTCAGATTTTTGGACGAGCGAGCGACAGCGTGGTTTCGTCATTTGGGTTTTCGGGGTATGATTATTCCGAAAACACTAAGCGAGTTTATGCGCGTCATCAAGGCAAAGCCAACGTGGTATTTTGCGACGGCCACGTCGAATCGCCGACGCTGCAATTCCTTTTTGAAGACACCAGCGACGACGCTTTGGTTCGCTGGAATCGTGACCATTTGCCGCATCGTGAAAAACTTTCGCCATAAACTCCAGTCGCGGCGCTAAAACCTTTAATTCACATGTGTTTTTGAGATTTCCGGCGGTTCATTTTTCCATTGCACATTTGGCCGCGAAGATTTATATTTTAATTCACGAATATGTCGAACGCTGCAAAAGATTCATCATCGGCGAACGATTTGCTGAAGAATTCCTCGCTTTACCGCGAATTTCAGGCAGAGCGCGAGGAAATTCTCCGGCACAAGTGGATTGAGTCGGAGAAGGCTGGGCGCGACGTCGGTTTCGAGCAGGCGCTGACGGATTGGATCATCAAGCACCGCTCAAGCTGGCGCAAAAACCGCCAGGCTGCCGCCACGAACTAAAAACTGCAAAATTTGTTCCTTTAACGCAGCCCTGCGAGGCCGCGAAGGAAACGATGAACGCCAAACATGTAACGCGAATCGGCTCCGCCCGGCGGAGTGGTTCGCGGTTTTTTTATGTCTAAACCTACCGTCATCCTCAACGCCGCCGCCATCCAGCGCGCGCTCACACGCATCGCGCATGAGATTGCCGAGCGCAACGAAGCCGGCGCGGAAGTCGTGCTGGCGGGTATTCCGCTCGTGGGCGACCAACTGGCGTTCCGGCTTGGAAGGATACTGTCGGAGATCTGGAAGCTGCCGGTGCCCGTCGGCACGCTCGATGTTTCGATGCACCGCGACGATCTGGATCAACGCGCCGCGCCGACCATTCATCCGACCGTCATGCCGTTCGATGTCAACGGCAGAACGGTTGTGCTGGTGGACGACGTGCTCTTCACCGGCCGCACCACACGCGCGGCGATGGATGCGTTGAACGATTTTGGCCGGCCAAAATATGTTCTGCTCGCCGTGCTGATTGACCGTGGTCATCGCGAACTGCCGATCCGGGCGGATTTCGTCGGTAAAAACGTGCCGACGGCCATCACTGAAAAAGTACGCGTGCGGCTGGACATTCCAAACCAGCCGGACGAAGTCGTGCTGGAAAAATAAAATGAGCTGGAACCGCAAACATCTGCTCGACATCGAATCGCTCACGGCGGACGAAATCGTCACCGTGCTCGACACGGCCAAGGCGTTCAAGGCCGTCGGCGAACGTGCGATCAAAAAAGTTCCGGCGTTGCGCGGCAAGACGGTTGTCAATCTGTTCATCGAACCGTCCACGCGCACGCGCATCAGTTTTGAACTGGCCGCGCAACGGTTGACCGCCGACATCGTAAATTTTTCCGCCGACGCGTCGTCGTTCAAAAAGGGCGAGACGCTCAAGGACACGGCGCGCAATCTCGAAGCGCTCAACGCGGATTTCATCGTCATCCGCCACAGCGCCTCCGGCGCGGCGCATTTTCTTTCGCGCGTGGTGAAGTCCAGCATCATCAACGCGGGCGACGGCGCGCACGAGCATCCGACCCAGGCGTTGCTCGACGCGTTCACGATCCGCGAGCAAAAGGGAAAAATCGCAGGGCTAAACGTCACGATTCTCGGCGACATTCTTTACAGCCGCGTCGCGCGCTCGAACATCTGGGCGCTGACCAAACTCGGCGCGCACGTCACGCTTTGCGGCCCGTCCACGCTGGTGCCAAAAACTTTCGAACAGATGGGTTGTCACGTGACGCACGATGTGGACGAGGCGATTCGTGAGGCGGACATCATCCATTTGCTGCGCATCCAGCATGAGCGCCAGCGTAAGACGATGTTTCCGGGCATCGGCGAATATACGCAACTTTACGGTCTCACCCAAGCGCGGCTGGCGAAAATGAAACCGGACGCGCTCATCATGCATCCCGGCCCGGTGAATCGCGGCGTGGAGATTGACAGTGAAATCGCCGACTGCGGACGCTCGTTGATTCTAGAGCAGGTGACCAACGGGCTGGCCGCGCGCATGGCGGTTTTGTTTTTGCTCAACGGCGGCAAGGGCCCGCAGGAAGTGGCGTAAAAATTATGCCGCCGCCGGGTTTGTTCCCGACCCGACAGCCGGGGATTTTTTGCCGCGTTTGTGCGTCACCCATTCCTGAAAAGATTCCATGTAGAGATAAATCACCGGCGTGATGTAGAGCGTCAGGCATTGGGATACGACCAGGCCACCGACGACGGCGAGGCCGAGGGATTTGCGGGATTCGCCGCCCGCGCCAAGTCCAAGTGCGATGGGCAGCGTGGCCATGAGCGCGGACATCGTGGTCATCATGATCGGGCGGAAGCGCAGAAGACAACCTTCGTGTATCGCTTCGGCTGCGTTTTTGCCATGGTCGCGTTGTGCGACGATGGCGAAGTCAATCATCATGATGGCGTTTTTCTTCACGAGGCCGACCAGCATGATGATGCCGACAAAACCGTAAATGTTCAGTTCAGTGTGTGAAACCAATGCGTTGAAAAAGGCTTTGATGCTTTGTGGATGTGTTAAATCGTAAAGCGTGTTCATATTAAACCAACTGTAAATAATCAATGTCATCAGCGCGCCAAAACCCGCCGACGGCAGGCCGGACAAAATTGTCAACGGATGGATGAAGCTTTCGTAAAGGATTCCGAGAATGATGTAGATGACTAGAATAGCTGCGATCAGCAACAAACTAAGTCCCTTGACAGATGATTGGTAAACTTGAGCCGAACCCTGGAAGCTGCCGGTGATGGTTCCGGGCAAATGCAAATTGCTTTCGACTTTTTTCACCTGCTCAACGGCGGTGCCGAGCGAAACCCCGGGTGCAAGGTTGAAGGAAATGGTGACCGACGGCAATTGTCCAACGTGCGAGATGCTCGTCGGGCCGAGGCTGCGCGTCAGTTTGGCGACGGCGCTCAAGGGAACGAGTATCGTCGCGCCGTTGGTGGTGGTGTTGGCGCTGGTGATGTAAAGTTGCGAGAGCGCGCCCGGATCGAGCTGGAATTGTGGTTCAACTTCAAAGACGACCCAATATTCGGCGATGTCGCTGTAAATCGTGGACGCCTGTTCTTCGCCATAGGCGTCATAGAGTACGTTTTCAATTTGTTGCGCGGTGACGCCGAGCGCAGAGGCCTTGTCCCGATCAATTTCCACGTTGACCTGCGGATTCGCGATTTGCAAATCGCTCGTCACGTCCTGAAAGCCGGGCTCTTGCGACATCTTGTCCGTCAAAATCGGCGCCCAATGAAAAAGCTCCTTCGTGTCGGTGTCCTGCAAGGCATATTGATACAACGATTTGGTCAGGTTGCCGCCGACGCGGATGAGCGGCGGGATTTGCATGAAGACGCCGATGCCGGGAATCTGCGCCAGTTTCGGGCGCAATTCCTGAATGATCTGGCTCGCGCTCAATTTGCGTTCGGAGGTTGGCTTCAAACGCATAAAAATGCGCCCCTGGTTCAACGTCGAAGATGAACCGCCTGCGCCAATCGCGGACATGAAGCCGCCGACATTCGGGTCGGCGGCGATAATTTTTGCCGCCGCCTGTTGGTGCGCGCTCATCGCATCAAAGGAAATGTCCTGCGCCGCCTCGGTGATCGCAAAAAGTTGGCCGGTGTCTTCATCGGGAAAAAATCCCTTGGGAACCACATAGAACAAAATCAGTGTTGCCACCAAAACCACGAATGAAAGCATGAGCGTCGCAAAACGGTGGCGCATGACGATTTGCAGCGTGCGGTCGTATTGGTTCCGGAACCCATCGAAGAAATGCTCGAAAAAATTGTAAAGCCGCCCGTGTTTTTGCGCATGCGCCGCATGCACAAACCGGCTGCACAACATCGGCGTCAGCGTCAGCGAAACGAAACCGGACACCAGCACCGCAATCACAATCGTCATGGCGAATTCATGCAACAATCGTCCGAGCAGCCCGCTCATGAACATAATCGGAATGAATACCGCCGAAAGCGACAGCGTCATGGAAATGATCGTGAAGCCGATTTCTTTTGAACCTTTTAATGCCGCTTCCATCGGCGGCGTGCCCATTTCCATGTGGCGCACGATGTTTTCGAGCATGACAATCGCGTCGTCCACGACGAAACCGACGCACAACGTCAGTGCCATGAGCGAAAGATTGTCGAGGCTGTAGCCAAGCAGCGACATCGCGGCGAACGTGCCGATGATGGACATCGGCAACGCCAGGCTTGGAATGACCGTCGCCGACAAATTTCGCAGAAAAACAAAAATGATCATGACCACGAGGCAGATGGCCAAAAAAAGCGTACGCTTGACATCCGCCACCGATTGCCGGATGGACTGCGAACGGTCAAACAGCACTTCCAGTTTCACCGCCGCCGGGATTTGGTCGCGGAATTGCGGCAGCATTTTCTGGATGTTGTCCGCGACTTCGACCGTGTTCGCGCCGGGCTGGCGTTGCACGGCCAGCACGATGGCGCGCGTGTTGTCATACCAGCTCGCCACCTTGTCGTTCTGCACGCTGTCCAGAACATTGCCAAGTTCCTGCAGGCGCACCGGATTGCCGTTGCGATACGCGACAATCATCGGGCGGAAATCCGCCGCGTCATTGAGCTGGCCGGTGGCCTGCACGGTGAATGCCTGATGCTTGCCGTACAGCGTGCCGAGCGGCTGATTCACGTTGCCTGCTTGAACCGCCAGCGCGACCTGATCAATGCCGAGTCCATAGGCGGCGAGTTTGTTCGGGTCAACCTGGATGCGCACGGCGTATTCCTGCGAACCGTAGACGGATACCTGCGCGACGCCGTCCACCATCGAAATGCGTTGCGCGAGCATATTCTCGGCGTAATTGTCCACCGTCGAAAGCGGCAGCGTTGGCGACGACATTGCGATGTAAAGAATGGGTGAGTCCGCCGGATTGACCTTCCGATAAGTCGGCGGCGTGGGCAGATTGGGCGGCAATTGTTTCGCCGCGAGCGTGATGGCCGCCTGAACGTCCTGTGCCGCCGCGTCAATGTTGCGTTCGAGGGTAAATTGGATGGTGATTTGCGAAAGACCCTGCGCGCTGATGGACGACATGGAGTCCACGCCCGCAATGGTGGAGAATTGTTTTTCCAACGGCGTGGCCACCGCCGAAGCCATCGTTTCAGGACTCGCGCCGGGCAGGTTTACCGTCACTTGAATCGTGGGATAATCCACGCTCGGCAAATCGCTTACCGGCAAAAGGGTGTAACCGATGACACCAAACAACAAAATGGCCGCCATGACCAAAGTGGTCATCACGGGCCGGCGGATGAACAGTTCGGGAACGCTCATGGCGCGCTGGCGGTTGAAGCGTTCGTGGCAGGCTGGATGGGACTCTTGATGTTCACTTTCACGCCGGGAGCGAGCCGCGACTGTCCGTCTGTCGCCACCGTTTCGCCGACCTGCAAACCGTTTTCGACGACGGTTTTATTTTCGTAATTGATGCCGACTGTCACCGGACGTTCTTCAACCACTTGAATGGCGGCGTTGGTCGGGTCCGGTTTCACGACGTAAATAAACTGGCTGTTTTGTCCCGTCTGCACGGCCTGCGACGGCACGACGACCACATTCGTCAATTCCGAAAGCTTCAGTTCCACTTCCACAAATTGTCCCGGCCACAACGCCCGGTCTTCATTCGGGAACGTCGCTCTCAATTGGATCGTGCCGGTCGTTTCATCAACGCTGTTGTCAATGAAGGTCAATTCACCCTGCACCGGCGGCCCATCCATGTTTTGAAAAGTCACCGACACCTCCAGCGTTCTGGCGCGCATCTCCTTTTTGATTTCCGGCAGGAATTGCTCCGGCACGGCGAACGCGACGTAAATGGGATGAATCTGGTTGATGGTCAGCAGCGCGTCGTCCGGTGCCTTCACGACATTGCCGACAAATGATTGCAGGCCGCCCGTCACGCCATCCACCGGCGAATCAATGTGACAAAACTCCAGGTTCAACAGCGCGTTCGTGATGGCTGCCTTGTCCGCCGACACCGTGCCAAGCAAGGCGTCCAGACTCGCCCGGTTCGTGTCCAGTTCATCCTGAGAAATCAATTTTTGCTCGAACAATTTTTGTTCGCGCGCAAAATTGATTTTCGCGTATTCCAACTGCGCCGCGTCGCGCTCCAGGTTCGCCCGCGCCTGATCCAACGCCGCCTGCGTCGGGCGCGGATCAATCGTAAACAGCAAGTCACCTTTTTTGACTTCCTGCCCTTCCTTGAAATGCACTTCGCTGATCATGCCCTGGATTTGCGAATGGATCGTCACCGTCGAAATCGCCATCACATGGCCGACCGGTGGCGGGTCAATCCGCACCGGCACGTTGGTTTCGACCGCCAGTGCCACCAGCACCGGCACGCCTGCGGCGGTTATTCCAGAATTGCCGCGCGAACAGCCGCCCGCCCAAAACGCCGCGATCAGCGCGAGCGCCATTGTGCCGATGCTGGAAATGCCAGTTAACTTTTTCATAAGATCGTCATTTGACGGAGTTGATTTTCCGACCGCTGCGCGCCGGTTGAAAAGCCACCGCGAATTTCCGTAAAAACTCCACGCGCTCCCGCTGAAATTTTGAATCGTGGACCGGCCGGCCCATGATCAGCCGTGTCAATTGCGGAAAAGCTGCGGGAAACATGGTCAGCGACCGCATGGTCAGCAACACATGGCGCGGATCGAATTCGGCCGAGACCTGGCCACGTGCCTGTCGTTTGCGGATGCGCTTCAGTCCGCGCGCCACCGCCGCGCCGCGCGCTCTTTCATCAATCAGCTTTTTGTCCGCGTCCTGCAATGCCTCCCATTCCAGCATGCGAACCCAATCCACATCTTTGCACGCCATCTCGAACCAGAACGGCAAGGTTTCCGCCGGGTCGCCCGACAGGCTTTCCGCCCATGCCTGCCGCTCGGAAATTTTCCGGCGCAACACCGCCTTGAACAGGCCTTCCTTGTCCTCGAAATAGTGATAGAGCATCCGCTTGTTGATTGCCGCCCGTCGCGCAATCGCGTCCACCCGCGCGCCGGCAAAACCCTTGGCGGCAAATTCCTTGAGCGCGGCGGACAAAATCCGTCCACGCGTGCGTTCCGGATTCCGCGCCGCGGCATTTTTGGTTTCGACAGGTCTGGCCATCCGCTTAAAACAAGTAACCATTGGGTTACTTATAACGCAAGTCCATTTTTTGTTCAGGTTCCGATGGGAGGCGGCGGTTTCTCCTTGTGACGGTTCGCGCCCTGCTCGTAGGTGTGTGCGATTTTCAAAAGTGTCTCTTCGCCGAACGGCTTGCCGAGCAATTGCAGGCCGATGGGCAGCTTCGGCGATCTCGTAAAGCCGCACGGAACGCTCACGCCGCAAATGCCCGCAAGGTTGCAGGAAATGGTAAAGATGTCCGATAAATACATCTGCAGCGGGTCGCCGGATTTTTCACCGATCTTGAACGCCGCCGTCGGCGTGGTCGGTGTCACAATCGCGTCCACCTTTTCAAACGCCTTCAAAAAATCGTTGCGGATCAGCGTGCGGACTTTTTGCGCGCGCAAATAATAAGCGTCGTAATAGCCGCTGCTCAAGACGTAGGTGCCCAAAATAATTCTGCGCTTCACTTCCGCGCCGAAACCTGCGCCGCGCGTTTTGCTGTAAAGTTCCGTCAAATCATTTCCCTCCACGCACAGGCCGTAACGAATGCCGTCAAAGCGCGCCAGGTTGGCCGACGCTTCCGCCGTCGCAACGATGTAATAAGTGGCCACCGCGTAATCCGTGTGCGGCAAAGAAATTTCCACGATCTCCGCGCCGAGCTCTTGGAATTTTTTCACGGCGGCGTCCACGGCGGCTTTCACTTCCGCGTCGAGACCGCCAATCATATATTCCTTTGGCAGGCCGAGTTTCAGCCCTTTGATTTTTTCGTCAAGCGCGGCGGAATAATTTGGAACCGGCTGTGCCACGCTCGTGGAATCGCGCGGATCAACGCCGCTCAAAACTCCGAGCAGCGTCGCCGCGTCGCTCACGTCCTTTGTGAACGGTCCGATTTGATCCAGTGAACTCGCAAACGCGACGAGGCCGTAGCGCGAAACGCGACCATAAGTCGGTTTCAAACCGACGCAGCCGCAAAGCGCGGCAGGCTGGCGAATCGAGCCGCCGGTGTCCGTGCCCAAACTTGCGATGCACTCGTCGGCTGCGACCGCCGCCGCCGAACCGCCGGACGAGCCGCCGGGAATCCGCGTGGTGTCCCAGGGGTTTTTTGTGACTCCAAACGCGGAATTTTCCGTCGAACTGCCCATCGCAAATTCGTCCATGTTCAAGCGGCCGAAAACAATCGCGCCCGCCTGCCTGAGTTTTTCAACCACCGTCGCGTCGTAGGGCGAAATGAATTTACCGAGGATTTTCGAGCCGCAGTTGAGCGGCTGGTTTTTGACGGCGAGCACGTCTTTGATGGCGACTGGAATTCCCAACAACGGTTTTTGCGCGTGCGGTGCGCCGGAAGAAATTTCTTTGTCCGCCGCGTCAGCTTGCGCGAGCGCGTCCGCCGCATCGTGGCTGATGAAGGCGTGGATTTTTCCGTCCACGCGCGCGATTTGGTCGAGGCAGGACTGCGTAATTTCGCGCGCGGAGATTTCGCGTCTGGCGAGTTTTGCGGCGAGTTCGGAAATGGTGAGTTGGTTCAGCATATTCAGCCAGCCTGCTTTGACTCTGGATTTTTAACCGAAGCGGTTGAAATCCGTTCGCCCGGCCAGCGCGACAGCAGAAAATCGTTCAGCCAATACGCCACCGGCGCATAGGCAAAGGCGGCGATGACGTCCGTGACATAGTGGTAGCGCAGATAGATTGTGGCGCAGCACATCAGCCCGACATAAACCAAGGCCGGGACAAATAATTTTTTCCGATAGTCGCGCAGATAAAATGACAGCAGAAGCGGAATGCCCACATGAAGCGAAGGGAAACAATCATACCCGACCCGTCCGACATTGATGACATAAGCCACGCCTCGGCTGATTGCCTGGCCTTGCAAATCAGAGGTGAATTTGTCGGCAAAGAATTTTTCCGGGCCGGTGGCGGGAACAAGCAGATAGCTGGTGATGCCCATCAACATCAAAGTGAGATAACCCATCATCACGCGCCGGAAAATTTTTTCTTTTTTCGCCAGATAGAGATACAAAGCGACGGCAGGCAGGGAAAAAACGTAGGAAAAATAAACAAGATAGAAAAAATCGGTCAGCCAGGGATTGATCCACGGCTGGAGCAGGATGGACGCCTGGTTGCCGAGTAAGGCGGCGTCAATGCGTGATAAAAAACCATCCGCCGTATGCGGATTCACGCGCAGCATCAGGTTCGTGTAAAGTGCATAATAACAGGCGCTCAACAGCAGGAACGGAAACCAGTCGCGGATGATTTTCAGCAGCGGCCTGAAAAAAGCGGCGAGATATTTTCCCGTGTCCAGTTTTTCGCCGTCGACTTCCGATGAAAAAAGCATTTCCAACAGACATTTCACGCCCAGAATGCCGACGGGCAGCAGGATGAAGATGAAGTCGTGGCCTTGAAGTTGAAATGAGCGGAAAAGGCTGGTGGTCAAAAAAAACAGCAGGAGGACGGCGGAAAACCCCGCTGCGATGACGTCTTCCAACCGGCAATGCAGGACGAAAGAAATGAATTTTCGCGCCATATTATTTAGTTGTGAATCTGTGCCTGGAGTTTTTCGAATCGGGATTTCCACATCGGCGAAAGGTCTCCGGTGGAAAATTTGTCCAACAACGACTGCGCCTCGGCTTTTTTCCCTTCGGCCAGTTTAAGCGAAGCCATGATATAGGCTTGATCGCTTTCCGTGACTTCAGCCGTCATGAAAGGTTTCATCAACGCCGCCGCATCGTCAGGATGATTTCCGTCCAGTTCCATGACCGCAAAGAGTTTGACCACGCTCCAGCGATAAGTCTGGCCGGCGGAGGCGGCTTCCAGCAATGGAACGCCGTTGGTCCGGTGTCCTTGGGTGAAATAATACAAGCCTTCGTAAAATTCCTCAAATGAAGTGCCGGCACCCTTGCGCCTGGTTTTGGCTTCTTCAATCAATGGCAGTCCCTGTTCGGAATCTCCCGACAACAACAGGCAGACGCCTTTTTGTCCCAGCGCATCAGGGCTGTTCCAGAATTTTCCAGAAGTTTCAAATAGGGAAAGCGCCTGTAAAAGCCTGCCGGCGCGGAAGGCTTCCATCCCGTAATGCGAGTAAAGTTTGCCAAGGCTCTGGCACATGGAAAAATATCCAATCGCAACCGCAGCCACAGTTGCCGCGAAAGCGGGAAACAGGCTGTTCAGTTTGTCGGCGGTGGAAGTTTTTGCCCACCTTCGCCAAAGCCGGATGGCCAGAACGGAAAACAACAGCAGGGCAAAATACTTGCCCGCTTCGCCAAGAACCAGTTGGATGGTTTCCGTATAGTTGCCGATGTCGGGCATTTTTTACTCCACGATTTTCGGGACGATGAAAAGTCCGTTGGCTTGGGCGGGCGCGTTGCGCAACGCGTCTTCATGCGGGAGCGACGGGCGGATTTCGTCGGCGCGCGTGACGTTGACCATCGGGACGGCGTGCGCGGTCGGCTCGACATGGGTGACGTCAAGTTCCTTTAACTTTTCGATGTAGCCAAGAATCCCGCCGAGTTGTGCGGCAAGTTTTTTTTCCTCATCGGGCGTGAGCGCGATGCGTGCAAGATGCGTGACGTATTTGACATCAATTTCAGCAGCAGCCATGCCGGAAGACTAAAGTTCGGCGCGCGGAGTTCAAGATTCAAAGTGAAACCAACTCAAGCAAAATAATAATTCTGGCCGGGCTGCGGAGAAAATGAAGGTGAACTATTGAGAATCTCCTGTTTGCCAAACGTTACCAATGCGGATTGTTGGTTAATCGAATCAACCCGAACCACAGACGCAGAGCAACAAATTACAGGACTTGAATCACCGCAGCCACAGCGGTGTATAAACAAATATTTTTCCTTCTTGCACAACTTTCCGATTTCGGAGGTGGTCGTAATGGCTTCAATTCTTTGGTCGTCTAACCAGCTATTTATGTATGTTTGATGCGGATCTTGTTTGTGGTGTAGAACCAAGAAAAGGCTTTTATTTTTTTCACTCATCGCCACACGAATTGAAATTTATTCCTCATCAAACTTCCGTTTGACGAGGGCTTCAATCTCGGCGATGGCCTGTGGCGCGTCGGTGCCGTTGGCGTGGATGGTGAGTTTGCTGCCGGGGCCGGCGGCCAGCATCATCAAGCCCATGATGCTTTTGCCGTTGATTTTCTCGCCGTCCTTTTCCACGAAGATGTCGCACGCGAACCGGTTGGCGGTCTTGACGAAGAGCGCGGCGGGCCGGGCGTGAATGCCCAGCTTGTTCGAGACGGTGATTTCTTTGGTGAAGAAGTCGGCGTCGGCCAGTTTTTTTGCGCTCATCGTTTTGCTCATGCCACATTAGATCATGTTAATGCCTCGCGCCATTGAATTTTACTTTGTCTCCGGCGGTGGAGCGTCCGGCGTCATGTGCGCGATCAGGCGTTCATTCAATTCCTGCGCGGCGTTGTAGCCGGATATTTTCAATTTCGTCTGATACGCGGCGACCTCGATGAGCCGCGCGAGGTCGCGTCCGGGGCGCACGGGAATCGTGATGTGCGGGATGCCCACGCCAAGGACTTTGATAAATTCCTGTTCCATGCCGAGGCGATCCACATCGGCGACTTCGTTCCACGCCTTAAGCGTGACGATGAGGTTGAGCGTCTTGTCGCGACACACGCTCTTGATGCCGAACATGGCGGCGACGTTGATGATGCCGATGCCGCGGATCTCCATGTGGTTGCGCGTCAACTCGCCACTGGTGCCGATGATTTCGTGGCCGCCGACGAGTGAGACCTTCGTCACGTCGTCGGACACGAGGCTGTAACCGCGTTCAATCAACGCGAGTACCGCCTCGCTTTTGCCGATGCCGCTTTCGCCGCGAATCACCACGCCCACGCCGAGGATGTCCACCATGCTGCCGATTTCCGTGCCGCGCGGCGCAAACATGTTTTCCAGTTCCAACGTCGCGCTGTTGATGAAATTCATCGTCACGAGCGGACTTTGAAAAACCGGCACGCCCGCTTTTTCGGCGGCGGCCAGCAGTTCCTTGTCCGACTTCAATCCCCGGCTGAAAACGACGCACGGAATTTTGTAGGCAAACAGATAGGCGTAGCGCACCTCGCGTTGTTCGCGGGTCAAGGTTCGTAAATAATAAACTTCCGCGTGGCCGAAGACCTGCACGCGTTTGTAGGCGAAATACTGTGTGAACCCGCTCAAGGCCAGGCCGGGACGATTGACCGTTGGTTCGCGGATGATGCGCCGCAAATCCGCCCCGCCCGGGAGCCGGCGCATTTGCAGGGCCGTGCCGTGTTCCTTGAAAAATTGTTCAACCGTGATGGATAAATGTGCCATTTTTAGTTGTTACATTGTTGAATCGTCAAATCGCGAACCAGACCGGCGCAATCCGATTTCACGATTCACGTTTTACAAATTAAATTCCGGCCCCAGATAAATTTCCCGCGCCTTCGGATCGTTCGCCAGAAATTCCGCCGAGCCTTCCACCAGCACCTGACCTTTGTGGATGATGTAGCCGCGGTCAATCAACTTCAAGGTTTCACGCACGTTATGGTCGGTGACCAAAATGCCCAGGCCGCGCTCCTTCAAACGCCGCACAATTTTCTGCACTTCGTAAACGGCGATCGGATCAATGCCGCTGAACGGCTCGTCGAGCAACAGCAGTTTCGGACTCGTCACCAGCGCGCGCGTGATTTCCAAACGCCGTTTTTCGCCACCGCTCAATTGATACGCGTTGCTTTTCGCAATCGGCGTCAAATCCAATTCTTCCAGCAAATACTTCAATCGCACCGCGCGTTCCTCGCTGGAAAGTTTGCAGGTTTCCAAAATTGCTAAAATATTTTCTTCAACCGAAAGTTTGCGAAACACCGACGGCTCCTGTGTCAGATAACCGACGCCCAGCCGCGCGCGTTTGTGCATCGGCATGGTGGTGATTTTGTGCTCCTGAAAAAAAACCGCGCCTTCGTCCGGCTTCACCACGCCGACGACCATATTGAACGTCGTCGTCTTGCCCGCGCCGTTCGGGCCGAGCAAACCGACGATTTCACTAGCGCTTACGCCCACCGAAACGCCGTTCACCACCCGGCGTCCGCGATATTCCTTCACCAGTTTTTCCGTGGTGAGCAGCAGGTTGTTTGAGGGTGTCGCAGGATTTTCCATTTCAAAATCAGGGCGGAAGGTGCTGGCTGTTGGTGTTTTTATCAATGTTCTGAATCGTGCCCGCCGGAAAATTCGTTTTTGTCGCCGGCGAATTGGTGTTCGCCAACGCACTGGCCAAGTTTTGCCTGATAATCATATGTTGATTTTTCGCGGTCAAACTGCCGTCTGCTCGATTGTAAATAATCGGCTCGCCATAAAGTATGACTTGTGCATTTTCAGCCTTCGCATTGCCGGTCAGCGTGATCGTCTCATTCGTCACGCCGTTTTGCACGTTGTAGTCATAAACCGCCTTGTCGCTGGTCGCGTGGTTCGTCTGGCCTTTGTCATCCACGGAATCCATCACCACGTTCGTCAGGGCGACTAGATGATTGATGTGGCCGCCCGACTGCGGCAAATCAGCGGTCAATTCCTCGCAGGTCAATTTCATCTGTGGATCATCCACGTGCACGTTGCCGTGATAAATCGCCCGCCGTACCGTCAGGTAAAAATCCGCACTATCTGAATCAATCCGTGTCGGCGCGCGCGTCGCATTCGGCGCGGCGTTCATGTTCGTCTGCGCGTGCAGCCGTGCGCCGCCAGCCAGCACCAGCAAGGCCATGAGATAAAATTTTTTCACGATCCAGTCTTCTTTTCCGGCGCGGCTTCAATCACCGTTCGGACATTGTTGGAAATGGTGAGGAATTGGTTTGTTTGCCGCCACAAAAAACCATCGCCCTCGACGTGAGAGCTGGCATCGGCCGTCTCCAGCCGCAGATGCCCTGGCGAACTCGCCACGCCCTGCAACGTGTCATAAACGCAGTTTGGCGCTTTCACGATCAGTCCTGGCGCACCATTCGTGTCGAATGTTTCGAGCTTGAGCTGCTTGATCACCAGCAGTCCGCCCGCCAGCGGTTGTGCTTCCGCGCCCGACAAACGCGACTTTATCAACTGCTGGTGCGGCGGTTCAAAATATTCGATCGACGTGAAATCGTTTGCCTGTCCCGCCGGGTTTTGCTGCGCGCGAACGGCATGAAATCCTGGTACCACGAACACGGACAAAATCAAAACGGCGTTGTTCCACGTGATTTTCATTCCGCGTAATGCGCCACGAACGGCTTCCATTTTCCCTGCGCCCGCAAAATCATTTCCAGAACTTCGCGCACCGCGCCGCGACCGCCCGCCACGCGTGTGACAAAATCCGCCGCCGCCTGCGCCTCGGCCACGCCGTCCGCGACGGCCACTGAAACCCCCGCGCGTTTCAACGGCCCCAGGTCCACGATGTCATCTCCGACAAAACAAACGTCGTTCCAGCCCAATTTTTCCTGCGCCAGCAGTTCCTCAATCGCACCCGTCTTGCTCAAGCGGTCGCCCTGCTGGACGAGAAAATGAATTTTCAATTCGTCCGCGCGCAATTTCGTCGCCAGCGAAGGTCGCGCCGAAACCCAGCCGATCTTCAACCCCGCACGCCGCGCGAGCACCAGACCAAGCCCGTCGCGGATGTTGAACCGCTTGAACTCGCGTTCGCCGCCGATGAAAATCGAGCCGTCCGTCAGCACGCCGTCCACGTCGCAGAGAAAAAGTTTTATGCGCACCAGTTTCTTTTTCAACGGGGATGAAATTGGCCTTGGCATTTCAGCGCGCGTTGAAAATTTTGAGCAAACTTTTCAGCGTCGCCGCCATTTCGCCGAGCGGAATCATGTTCGGCCCGTCGCTCAAGGCCGCGTCCGGCTTCGGGTGCGTTTCGATGAACAGGCCGTTCACGCCGGCGGCTAGCGCCGCGCGCGCCAGCACCGGGGCGAATTCGCGCTGGCCGGTAGTCCGGTCGCCGCCGCCGCCGGGAAGCTGGACGGAATGGGTTGCATCAAACACGACGGGAAAGCCGGATAACTTCATGATGGGGATCGAGCGCATGTCGGCGACGAGATTGTTGTAGCCGAACGTCGTGCCGCGTTCGGTGAGCAGGATTTTTTTTGCGCCTGCGCGCCGCGCCTTTTCCGCAACGCGCCCCATTTCGTTCGGCGAAAGGAACTGGCCTTTTTTGAGGTTCACGATTTTACCGGTCGCGACAGCGGCTTCGATCAAATCCGTCTGGCGGCAGAGAAACGCGGGGATTTGCAAGATGTCCACGACTTCGCCCGCAGCGGCGGCTTGCGCCTCGGTGTGAACATCCGTCAAAACCGGCACGCTGAATTCCGCGCGGATGTTGGCAAGCGTCTTCAATCCGGCCTCGACGCCCGGCCCGCGAAAAGCCTTGCCGGAGGTGCGGTTGGCCTTGTCAAAGCTGGCCTTGAAGACGTAGAAAATTCCAAGCTGCCGGCACGTCTTGACGAGCGCCGCGGCGACTTGCCGGCAGAGTTTTTCGTTTTCAATCACGCACGGCCCGGCGATGAGAAACAACCGGCGCGACGAATTGAGATTTTTCCAGATGGCAGCGGCGTTGAGCACGCGGAATTTTTAGCAGCGAAGCGACGGAAAGTAAATCAGATGTGAATTAAGGTAGTGGGCTACTTTCGATTCCGGGGTCGCCCTTTCGTGATAAGACCAACCATAAGCACAATTGCACTAAACACCATGATGAACAGGCCACTCAAAGAAATCCAATAATCGAATGTGGCTGGAAGATATTGCGAGAGCACTTGGATGCCTACTCCGATGCCGAACAGGACAAATCCTGCATAAAAATGTTTCTGACAAAAATCAAGGAATGTGCTCATAGTAATGCCTCCTAACAGACCAAAACTGCGCCGCAATCACTTCGAAATCAAGGCAATAAACCAACATTTCCTCCAACGTCCAGACATGATTTGCAATCCCCGCTTCCATCGCTGGCGTCACGCGCAAATCATATCACCGTGCCGTGCGGAATCACGGCGTCCTTCGGGATGACGACGATGCCGTCACGGATGAAATAAAGTGCGTGGTCGAGTTTGTCGGGCTTGCCGGCGGGCGAAATGGTCACGTTGTTGCCGATGCGCGCATTTTTATCAATGATGGCGTTCTCGATCTTGCAGTCCTCGCCGATGCCGATGCGCGGCCGGCCTTCACGATTGTTTTTCTCGACGGATTCCTGCGCCTCGTAATAGTCGCTGCCGAGGAGGATGACGCGGTTCAGTTCCGTTCCCGACCCGATAATCGTGCGCAGGCCGACGATGGTCCAGTTGATGACGGCACGGTTGATGATGCAGCCGTCGGAGATGACGGCGTGGTCAATTTGCGCGCCGTTGATCTTGGAGCCGGGCAGATAACGCGGGCGCGAAAAAATCGGCGCGCTCATGTCGAAGAAATTGAAACGCGGCAGCTCGGAAACCAGGTCCAGATTCGCCTCGAAGAACGAACGGATCGAGCCGATGTCCTCCCAATAGCCTTGAAAGACATAGGAAAAAACGCGGCGCGACTGGATGGCGTGCGGGATGATGTGCTTGCCGAAATCGGAGAGCGGGTTGTCGAGCAGTTCGCAGATGACCTTGCGGTTGAAAACGTAAATGCCCATCGAGGCAAGGAACGATTCGCCGCCCTTGATGCCGAGGTTCGCCTGCATCTGCACCGGCAGTTTGAGCGAATCCAGCATGGCGTCCTCCTTCGGCTTTTCGACAAAACGCACGATGCGGTTTGTGTCGTCAATCTGCATGATGCCGAGCGATTTCGCCTCCGTCCGCCCGACCGGCATCGTGGCGATGGTGATCTCCGCGCCGGTCACGATGTGCTGCGTGACGACATCCTGAAAATCCATGCGATACAACTGGTCGCCGCTCAAGATGATGAGCTGGTCGAAATCGTGGTTCAAAAAGTGGACGAGGTTTTTCCGCACCGCGTCCGCCGTGCCTTCATACCACGACGTGTTGGTGAACGTCTGCTGCGCCGCAAGGATTTCCACGAAGCCGCCGGAAAAATGGTCGAACTTGTAGGTGCGCGAAATGTGGCCGTGCAGCGAGGTGGAATTGAACTGCGTCAAAATATAAATACGCCGGATGCCGGAGTTGATGCAGTTGGAGATCGGGATGTCCACGAGCCGGTATTTGCCCGCGAGCGGCACGGCGGGCTTTGCGCGATCCTTCGTCAGCGGAAACAGGCGCGTGCCCTGCCCGCCGCCCATGATGACGCAGAGAACCTTGCTGGTGTTCGCAGTTTGTCGCCCGGTGTGTGATGACATAAAAAACCTTTTTGAAGTGCGAAAATTTTAACGCCGATTGCGCTTGCGATGCAAGCCACAGATTCTATTTCGCAAAAATCATTCTGGCGACAGCTTCGTGCGCACGATGAACGGCGCGAACTCCGCGTGGTGGTGCGGCGGAATGCGCACCTTGAAACGTGCGGTCTTGCCGGTGTAACGACGCTCCACCACCTGCCCGACGGCGTGCAAACGAGCAATGACGGCAGCCTGTTCCTGTGGCACGCGCAGTTCCAAAAAGTCGCGCACCGGACGCAGTTGTGTACCGAGTTCCGCCAGCAGCGGCACAATTCCCTCGCCGGTCTTCGCTGAAATCGCCACGGCGTTGGAAAACTTTTCGCGCAGCCGGGGCAACGTGCCGCCGCCGTTGACCCGGTCAATCTTGTTGAACACCATCAGCACCGGTTTTTCTGCGGCGCCGATTTCAGCCAGAACAGAATTAACCGCCGCGATCTGTTCCTCGGCCTGCGGATGGCTGACATCCACGACGTGCAAAAGCAAATCCGCCTGCACGACTTCTTCCAGCGTGGCCTTGAACGCCTCGACGAGTCCGTGCGGCAGTTTTTTGATGAAGCCCACGGTGTCCGTCAGCAAAACATTCTGGTTCGTCGGCAATTTCAATCGCCGCGTCGTCGGGTCGAGCGTGGCGAACAAAATGTCCTTCGCCAAAACATCCGCGCCGGTGAGTGCATTAAGCAGTGTGGATTTTCCGGCGTTTGTGTAGCCGACGATGGAGGCGAGCGGCCAGTTGCTGCGCTGGCGTCCGGCACGCTGGGTCTCGCGCTGGCGGCGGACAGCGTCGAGGTCGCGCGAAATCCGGTCAATCCGCTCGGAAACTTTCCGGCGGTCGGCTTCAAGCTGCGATTCACCTTCGCCGCCGCGCATGCCGATACCGCCGGATTGCCGCGACAAGTGTCCCCAAAACCGCGTGAGCCGTGGCAGCAAATGCTGAAGTTGCGCCAGCTCGATTTGCAACTTGCCTTCACGCGTGCGGGCGCGTTGCGCGAAAATGTCGAGGATGAGCGCGGTGCGGTCCAGGATTTTGCAGTTGAAAATTTTTTCGAGATTGCGGATTTGCGCGGGCGAAAGCTCGTCGTCGAAAATCACGGTATCCACGTCGTTCGCCTTGCAGAATTTTGAAAATTCCTCCGCCTTGCCCTTGCCGATGAATGTGGCGGCGTTCAGCGAATCCATTTTCTGCACGCCGTCGCCGGCGACCTCCGCGCCGACGGTCTGCGCGAGTTCGGCGAGTTCATCCAGTGATTCGCGCACTTCCACCGCGCTGCGCGATTTGAGTTCGACGCCGACGAGGAAGACGCGTTCGGAGCGGGCTTTTCTGATTTGGACCAGTGCTTTCAATTGCTGTGGCCGACACTTTAGCAGGAAATTGCCACGGCGCGATTTGAAAATTTCTGAACACCGCGCTTTACATTTTGTCTCAATTTCGTTCTCGTTTTCAAATCATGAAAAGATTCCGGTTCTCATTCTTGTTGGCGCAAACTTTTTGTTTGCTGGCTTTTGCGGTCATCGCGTCGGCGCAGCCGCTGCCGAAAATCGAACTGGAGCCGGTCTTTCCAAGTTTGCAAATTGACCGTCCGGTTTGGATGAGCGAAGCGCCGGACGGTTCGGGACGGTTCTTTGTCGTCGGTCAGGCCGGGAAAATTCTGGTCATGAAAAAAGGTTCGGACGGCGGCGGCGCGAAGGAATTTCTAAACATTGTAGACCGCCATCCGTATTTTGAAAATGAAGACGGTCTGTTGGGCCTGGCGTTTCACCCCGGTTTCAAGACCAACGGCCTGTTTTACATTTATTATACGCAAAAAAATCCGGCGGACCAAAATCTGAAGCCGCAGAACTATCTTTTCCGCAGCATCGTCAGCGAATTCAAAGTCTCTGCGACCGACCCCGACAAGGCGGACATGACTTCCGAGCGCATTTTGCTGGAGGTGCCGCAGCCGTTCTGGAATCACAAAGGCGGCGAGCTGGCGTTTGGCCCGGACGGTTATCTCTATCTTGGCTTGGGCGACGGCGGTTTGGGCGGCGATCCGTTTGGCAGCGGCCAAAGCACTTCGACGCTCCTCGCCAAAATGCTGCGTATTGATGTCAATACGCGCAGCACGGTCAAAACCGGCTGGCGCACGCAGGAATTGCAATACGGCATCCCCCGCGACAATCCGTTCGTGAACGAGCCGGACGGCGGAAGTTTCGCGCGCAAGGAAATTTTCGCCTATGGTTTGCGCAATCCGTGGCGCTACAGTTTTGACCGGCAGACCGGCGATTTGTGGGTCGGCGATGTCGGGCAGGATCTGTGGGAGGAAGTGGATCTCGTCACCAATGGCGGCAATTATGGCTGGAGCGTCCGCGAAGGCGCGCATCATTTCAAACCCGGCCCGCCCGGCGCGCAATACATCGATCCAGTCATGGAATATACGCACCGGCAGAATCTCCAGTCGCAAGGCATGTTTCCCGACCATCCCACTGGCAACTGCGTGATTGGCGGCTACGTTTATCGCGGGAAAAAATATCCGTCACTCGACGGTGTCTATGTTTACAGCGATTACAGTCCGGGCATCATTTATGGATTTCGCTACGACTACGCCACGCACCAAGTGACTGCGCATGGCACATTGCTTAAACAACCAAAGAGCATCACCAGTTTCGCGGAAGATGCGGACGGCGAAATTTATGCCCTTACCCAAGACGGCCAGATTTATTTGATCACCGCGCCTTGACCGCCGCCTTCACTGCTTAAATCGCACGATTTGCCACGACTGCAACCCGCTGGCGATTTTCAGCGTTATGTTGGTCGAGGCGACAAATTCCGCTCCGGTTTTTTGCCGCCAGTCGTCGAAGGACACGCCTTGTGCCTCCATGCTGGAACCGCTGACGACGACATATTCGGCGCGTTCCTTGATTTGGGACGGTGAATCCGTCAGCAATAAATGCTCCACACGACGTTCGCCAAACGGACGCCACAGCGAAATATCGCAATCATCCGGGCCCCCAAGAAAGCCGACGACTTTGATTCCGGTCGGCAGCAGCGCGCGGACGCCGGCGAGCGAATCCGAGCGCTCGGAATAAACCGTGTAGACTTTCAACGCGCGAGTGATCAGGCGCTGGTCGGGATATTGCGCGTGGGCCCTGGACAAAATGGTTTTCGCCGGCCAGAGCGGACGATCCGGCACCAAGATCAAGATGACAAAGGCAAAAAACAAAACCCCGCCAGTCAGCCCGCGCCACCACCAGCGGCGGATGATTTCCGATTGCGCCGGGCCGATGAGCAGCAGCGGCAGCAGCAACGGGTAGTAGGGCGCAATCAACCGCGCGGTCGTGGTCATCCCTGATTTTAGACAGTAAGCTGCGAGCGAAACCCACGCGGCCAGCAATACGCACCGGCAAAGCGCGGATGGAATTGACCCGGTGGCGGGCATTTGCGGACTGGTTCTGTGAATCCAAAATGAACCGAGGATCGAAACCAGCAGCAACAGACTGACACCGAAGCCGATGCCTGACCAATCCTCCGTCGGCAGTTCGCCAACGGCGAAAAATCCGCCGTCAAAATAGTTGTCCGCCGCCGCGACCATGAAGTGCGGCATGAACAACGGTGCGTGCAGGTTCCACCAGCCGGCCAGTGGAAAGATGGGCGGAACAACGTTGGCCAGCAGCATTTGAAAGCCGTTGCCCCAAAGCCCCACCCACGGGTTTTTCATGATCATGAACGGTGGTTCAAGTTTCGCGCCCGACCAGTCGCCGCAATGATACGCATTCAAAATGGCCGTCGGCAGAAACGAGACCAGCGCTGCGAGCATAATAACGACCAGCGTTGCCACCGGTTTGCGGCGCAGCAGCGGCAGCACGGGAAAAATCAAAACCACCCACGGCAACAGCAGCGGCAGATTGCTGGCCTTGGCTCCCGTCAGCAGCGCGGCGGCGAGAATCGAATGCCACAAGTCCGCCGCCCGCCGCGATTTCCACGCACGCGCGGCAAAATCAACCGCCGCCAGCGCGTAGATCGTGGGGAACGTGTCGTTGGCGATGCTGCCCGCCTGCAGCAGAAAATCGTAACCCGTCGGCAGCAGCCACATCCATTGCCATGCCGCGCGTGCGCGGACGCCCAGTCGCGTGAAGACGCTGAAAACCAGTCCGGGCAGCAGCAGGAACGGGATGAAGTTGACCAGAAACAGCGCGCGATCGGATTTCGTGAACAGCAGCAGCGGCGCGGTCAGCCATTCGATGCCGCAGGCCCGGTCGTTCATCCGGTAATTGGCCGTGTGCACCCAGAACCAGTGGCCATGCGCCAGCCATTGCAGGACGCGCGCCTCGCGATAGCTCAACCCGGTGTAATTGCTCGGCGGATAAAGTGCGCCGCCCAGAAAAATCAAGACGGCCAGCGCCGCGAAGCACAGCGGCAACGGACGACGAAAACGTCGCCGGATTTTTTTCCAACAAAAGAATTTGCCGCCGGGAACCAGACCCAATTCCCTGCGTCCGGCCAGAACAAAAATGACAAAGGCGGCGAAGGCGATTCCGTAGCCGGCGCGGTTCAATTGCCCCAAGGCCGAAAGCGTCCAACCCGCCGCGACTGCGAACGCGGAAACCCAGAGCCAGAGCCGGATGAGCGGGACGAATGACATGGTTTGTGTTTGGATTTTTCCGCGCGTCGGCCGCTGCCGGAAAGTTTGGTGCGGGAAAATCAGCGCGGCGGACTGCTGACACTGTTCGTTGAACCGGTCGCTGATTCCATTTCCTGACGAATCTTTTCGATGTCTTTGTTGGTGTCTTCGTCTTCAAAATAAGCACAGCCGGATACAATATCCTTTTTGACTTCGTCATTTTGAAGGACTTCCTTCATATCCACCCCATCGAGTGTTTTAGTGAAGATGTCTTTTCGATCTGTTTTTATTGAGTAAAACAATAAAATTGAAATCAAGTTGAGCTTGTCTTCCTCCGGAGTTTGCTTGGCGCTTTTCAAAATCATCAACCGTGGAACTATATTTTGAACGACGTCTAAACGATCGTTTTTAATGGCAACACCAGCAAGAGTTTCGTAAGCATCTTTGCCCCCAAATTTCACATCGTTGCTGTATACACGAATTGACTCATTGGAAGAATTTATTGAATCGTAAGCCGCGCCCAATAGTCTCCACCCATGCCAGTCGTTTGAGTAAACATTTACATATTCCGTTCCTAGGTTTATAGCATTTGAAAAAAGGTTAAATCCGGCAAATGCGCGACTAATTGGCAACTTGGCTTTTGTTGTTATTTCATTTGTATGTAATAAATAATAGCCAACGAGTTCACGCCATCCTTCAGCCCCAGCATTTTCATTCAAATCTTGAAGCGTGAGTTTTCCATTTTCGTATGCGTCGAGTTTCTGTTTTACCTCGGCAGCTTGATTGGTGGTGATTGAAAAATTCTGTAAATCGTCGGCAAACGCGACAGTTGCCATTCCAAGAATTACAAACTGCCAGAGGAGTAATTTCATGGCTAAATCTGAAAATCCAGCGCCGTCTTTTTGTCCGCCTTGCTCAACACGCGCATGTCGAGGCCGTCGTAAATCACCAGCGAGTTCGGCGCGACACTGTCCATGATGAACACGTTGCCGCCAATCGTGCTGCCCGTGCCGATGACCGTTTCGCCGCCCAAAATCGTCGCGCCCGGATAAATCGTCACGCGGTCTTCAATCGTCGGGTGCCGTTTCTTGCCGCGCAATTGCTGTCCGCCCGCCGTGGATTTCCCGCCCAGCGTCACGCCGTGATACATCTTTACATGATTGCCGATGATGGCCGTTTCGCCGACGACCGTGCCGGTGCAATGATCCACAAAAAAGTGCGACCCAATTTTCGTGCCCGGATGCAAATCCATGCCCGAACGGACATGCGCCCACTCCGTCATGATGCGCGGAATGAGCGGAACATTTTTCAGATACAATTCGTGCGCCAGCCGTTGCACCGCAATCGCCTCGACGAATGGATACGAAACCAAAACTTCCTCCCGGCTCGCCGCTGCGGGATCGCCGTCGAAGGCCGCTTCCACGTCCGTTTTCAAAATCTCGCGAATGTCCGGCAGTTTGCCGAGAAATTCCAGCGTCAAACTGTGCGCCACTTTCGTGATTTCTTTTTTCAGCAAATCATCCGGCGGATTGTATTCGAGGCTCTTGCGGATTTCGTCCTCCAGTTTTCCGAGAACGGAATCCAGCAATGCCGCCGTTTCCACTTTCACTTCCGACGAATGGATCAGTTTCTCGTCAAAATAACCGGGGAACAGCAGCCGCAGCAAATCCTGCGTGATAGCCGTGATGGCGCGCTTGGACGGCAGATTTTTTCCATCCAGATGATTGATGCCACCCAGCCGCGCATACGACGCGACGAGATCGTTCGTGAGTTTGGTGACGGTTTCCACGAGGCAAAAACTACCACGAAGACACCAAGACACAAAGATTTTGTGCCTTCGTGCCTTGGTGGTTCAAATCGTCAGTCCGCCCTGCCAAAAACATTGCCGAGCAATTGCGGCTGCTTGGGTGTTTTCAACAATGCTGCATCGTAATAATCCGTTTGCGGCCAAAACCACAGGGTGCCATCGGCGGCCAATGAAACAGCTCCGTCCCATGTGCCGCTGAGGCCAACCCAATCGCGATGGATGCCAAGTGGTGTCGGAGGTTCTTTGGCAGTTTCTGCCGTGGGTTTTGAATTATTAAAAAGATTCCATTTCCACAAGGAGCCGTCAGATTTAAGTGCCACCATGTTGTTCCACGTCACGGCCACGGCCACCCAATTGGTTTCCCCGCCGACTTGAAAAAATCCTGTTCCCGACCATCCCGCTCCTTTTTTATTGAAATACCGGTTCCATATCCACAAAGTTCCATCGTTGCCGACGTAGGCCATCGCGTTCTCTTCTGTCCAAACAGTTTGGGGCGGGATTTTATCAGAATCCGGCCTACGTTCAATTTCATCTTTTCCAGTTTTTGGACCCATCCCAACCACCCAGGTGCTTCCGTCAGTTTTTCTGGCATTGGCATTCCAACCGTTAAAAATTTCCTTCCAGTCGGAGTTCGTCCCGATTTGTCGCGGCTTGAAAGTCCGCACACCTGGCGAGTTTGTCTGCAACGGATTCCAGTTATAGTTGTTGGTGCCCCAACGCCACAACGTGCCGTCGCTTTTTAAGAGTATGAAACTTCCAAAATATTGGCGAATGACGTGCTGCCAGTTAGTTTCGTCGCCGAATTGCATCATCTTGTTTCCGGTCCAAACTTCCGGAGCTGATTTGCTGGAAATCCAGAGTGTGCCGTCAGATTTGACGCCAACCGTGTCCTGGTAAACGGAAGAAGATGTCCCGCGATCTTCCCACCAGTCATAACGTCTTGCCGTCACGGCCACCCAGTTTGAACCGGAAAGAAATTGCTGCGGGCCCGCACTTTTTGGCAAAGGACGCATGAGCGTCCACCATAATTGTTTCCAACGGTTATATTGATTTTCCTCGTAAATATTTTCCAAGCTGTCGAACCAGACCCGGCCATCGGGCAATCGCACGAGCAGATTACCGTATTGATTGTTGAGTTTAGGTGGATTGGCCAGCGAAAATTTCGCCGGGCCGTGCGCCAATTCCGCCGGTTCAAAAATTTCCCAGACGCGGTTGTAAATCATCGCGCTGCTCACGAACACAAACAACACCGCGCCGATGATGCCAACCAGGTTGCCCTGCCAGAGACGCGCGCCTTCGTGGAAGTAGCTGAAATTGCGATAAACCAGCCAGAGACACGTGACGACCGTGGTTGGAATGGCGATTAGGATTAGCAACGTCGAAGGCCAGGGCAAGATTCCAAAGACTGAAGCACGCTGGCCGAAGATGTAAGGGAAGAGTGAATCGAACAGACAGCACCCAATAATGGTGACGATCGCGATGCTCAGTGCTTGCAGGAAATTTCTGGCGAGTGTCGAGGCAAAAAAGGCCACCATGGACAATCCCGCAGACAGGGAGATGATGGAGATTTGAAACAAAACAATGCCGGACACGAATTCATTGCCAGCATGATTCCCAGGCCTGAAGAGATCACTGGGCGAGCCAAAATGCGCCGCCAAAGCCTCCAAAAACAGCGGCATGACACCGCCCAGCAGCACACCGAAAACCATGGTCGGAATAAATTTGATGGCGAACTGCGTGCGTCGCGAAACCGGCAGACAAAGCTGTTGTTCGGCCACACCCAGTTTTCGTTCTTCAGCCACCGCCGTGCCGCCGATGACCAGCGGCATGATCAGCCACAGTATCCAAAAACCATCCGAAACACCGTCGGCAAACGAATTTTTGTGATGGTTGGCATAGAAAATCCGCAGAGAGAAGACTCCGATGTGCAGCGCCAGCAGCGCGCACGCGCAAAAAAGACTGATGCTTTGCAGCTGAAATTCCTTTTTCAGTAGCGCAGTGATTGGCTTTCTGTGGCGCGTGGAGACGGATGATTTGGAGCCGGATTCAAAATAGCGCCACGTCGAAAATGAAATGACTCCGCCCGTCCACGCCACGTCTTGCGCCCGCTGAAACATTCTGTGTGCCAACCAGAACCCCAAAACGCTGTAAAGAATGGCCACGACGTAAGTCACAATCGCCACGACTGTGTCAGAGGAAGATTTGAAGAATTGAGACATGAAAATGGCGATCACCATCACTAGCGCAGCCGGAGTCAGAAAGGTTATCCAGAAGGCAGAGGCGATTTGCCGGAGCAATAGCGCCGTCCATAATCCGCCGGTAAGAGCAACAAACAAAGCCGCGACGCTGCCCAACATCGCATCGCGGAAGTCGCCACCAATTATGGTCGGATTGACGTGCCATAACGGGCTGTTTAATCCCTGATTGAGGCGTAGTTCGCAACTTGCAAAATAGACGGCAAAAATTAACGCGGCGGCGAAAAAAAGAACCATGATTTTGGTTCGCCAGATTTGCCGGCGCGCGATTGGCTGCGAGAGCAGTGATTGAAATGTCCCCAAACTGAACTCTCGGCCAAACGAGTCAACCGCAAAAATGATCATGCCGAAGAAAAAGATAACGGGAGTGACCCCAAAAGTATCATCCGGTTCCCTCCAAAACCACGGTTGCAACGCCTCCAGCAATAAGATCGCCAGCCAGCCCGGCAGCAGCAGGCGGATTTCTTTTTTGACGAGCGCGTTCATGCTTTCGCTTTTTTCAAGATGTCCGACGCCACAAAAATTTCCTCCAGCGACAGCGACTCGCAGTGCAGTTCTTCCGATGAGCGCGCTTTCAGTTTTTCCAGCAGTTGTTCGCTGTTGCCGTTGGTGAGGATTTCCATTTCGCGTCCGGTTTGTTTCACGTTCAACGCACCGGACAAATCAAGCGAAACGGGTGGTTGTGTGAACCGTGCATGGATTTTGCGGAAACGGTCGCGCGCGTCGTCGGCTTCCATCGTCAGCAGTTCGCGGCCCTGTTCGATGATGGTGAATTCGTCAATCAAGCCCTCGAATTCAGAAATCAGATGCGTGGAGACGAAAACAGTGCGGCGTCCGGGATTACCGGATTGATACGCGCCGATGACGGTCTCGATGAATTCGCGGCGGACAATCGGGTCGAGGCCGCTCGTCGGTTCGTCGAGCACGAGCAGTTCCGGTTCGGGACAAATCGCGCCGATGAGGGCAAGCTGTGTGCGCTGGCCTTTTGACAGGCTCGTGGTTTTTTTGGCGGAATCGAGTTGGAAGCGTTTCAGCAGATCAGCTTCGATGTCGCCGTTCCAGTGTTGGCGGAACGAGGCGAGATATTCCAGTGTGTCGCGCACGGTCATCCACGGATAAAACGCAACCATGTCCGGCACATATGCGAGCCGTGATTTCACAGCGACTTCATTGCGTTGCGGGTCGAGGCTGAACACGCGCACCGCGCCAGAATTCGGGCGGAGTAAATTGAGCAGGCACTTGATCGTCGTGGTCTTGCCCGCGCCGTTGCGCCCGAAAAAGCCGTAGCATTTCCCGGCGCGCACGTTCAACGAGAGGCCGTTCACGGCATCCAGCTTGTCATAACGACGCGTGAGGTTTTGGATTTCGATGATGGGCGGGTCAGTGTTCATGCGTGTTCTTTCAATCATTGCCGGATTTCTCCTTCACCTTGCGCTCGAAGCTGTCGAGTCGTTCCTTGACGAGCGCGAGAAACGGGTCGCGCTCCACTTGCAGGTGGTGCGCGGCGACAACCGCCTCGTCAATTTCCTTGGTCAAAATTTTCTGGCGCGCGGACTTGGTAAATGGCGAATTGTTTTCCTTGAGAAAACAACCCTTGCCGGGAATTGTGTCGATGACACTCTGGTTTTCCAACTCGGCGTAAGCCTTGGCGACGGTGTTGCGGTTCACGCGCAATTCCTCGGCGAGCGGACGGATAGACGGCAGCGGTTCGCCCGTGCGCAGTCCGCCCGACGCGGCGGCGTAACGGATCTGGTCCACCAGTTGCAGATAGACCGGCTTGCCGGACTTGAAATCAATTTGCAGGAGCATGTGCGGTGACTGACATAGGACACTATGACAGTTGGCGGCGCGCGTCAAGAAGATTTTTTTAGGCGGGAAATCTGTTTAATGGACAATCTGCAAAACGGCTTCCACCACGCGCTCGACGCTGATGCCGTTCATGCAGCGGAAATCAATCGGACATTCGCGCAAAAAACACGGTGAACACGGTACATTGGATTTGAGCAAATAATTCCGCGCGTCGCCCGGCAAACCCGGCCCGGTCAATTCCGGCGACGTGCTGCCGAACGGCACGGTCACGGGCGTTCCCAGCGCGGCGGCAACGTGCATCGGGCCGGTGTCGTTCGTGAGCAACACACGGCAGAGTTTTAGCAAGGCCATCAGTTCGCGGAGGGAAGTTTTGCCTGACGTCAATCGCGAATCGCGAATCGTGGACGCAATTTGTGCCGCGAGTCGTAAACCGTCTTTGCCACCAAACAAAATCCAAATGCAATTTGTCTGCTGCTGGATTTCCTTTGCGGCGGCAATGAATTTTTCAACCGGCCAGCGTTTGGCCGGACCATATTCCGCGCCCGGATTTAAACCGAAAATTGGATTAGCGATTTCAGCCAATCCAAATTTTTTCTTCGCAGCTTCAATTTCTTCCGGCGCGACAAATAATTTTGGCGGCAATGGTTCTGATTTCGCGCCGAGTGCGGCGGCGAGATGCAAATATTCGTGAATTTGATGCGCCGATTTTTGGATTTCCGGATTCTGGATTCTGGATTCCGGATTCTGCAAAATGAGTTGCTGGATTTCAGCTTGAGAACGCTTCCGCATTTTGACCGCGCCCGCGCCCGGCGCGACGGTTTGCGTCAGAAAAAAATTCCGCCACGAGCGCGCGTAGCCGATGCGTTGTGGAATTCCGGCAAGCCACGTTTCAATCGCCGCGCGCGGCGAGTTCGGCAGCACGAGCGCGACGTCGAATTTTCCGGTACGCATTTTTTTTACGATGGAGAAAATACTTTCGCCGGGCGCGAAGGAAATGGTTTCGTTCACCGCCGGATGATGCAGCCACAAGTCGCGCAATTTTTCCGGCGTAAGCAGTCCGATGTGAGCGTCGGGAAATTTTTCGCGGACTCGCATCAGCGCAGACGTGGTCATCACGGCGTCGCCCAGCCAGTTCACGCCACGAACCAGGATTCGCGGAGCAGATGGCAGATGACAGATGACAGATGGGGAATTCACTTCAGTCTTTCCAGCGGCGATGAACCCAGAACCAGTTGGCGGGATCGCGGCGCACGGCGACTTCAAACGCGCGGTTCACGTCGCCCATGATGGCCGCGATGGAACGGGCGCGGCCATTTTCGCGCGTAGGGATTTCGTCGCCGGCTTCGATCCGCCAATTTGCCAGGCCAATGCGGTAGCAAATGGCGGTGTGCAACGGGCAATTGTAACGCAAGGCGAAAACCGCCGGCGCGGTGGAGGTGTCGCATTCGTGGCCGAGGAACGGCAGGCGTACGCCTTTGGAACTTTGGTCGGCGAGTAGGCCGAGCAGCAGTCCAGTGTCGTTCATCGCCGCTTTGAGCGCAGCGCCGTCTTTGCGCCGCTCAAAAAAACGGCAATCGGAGCGTTCGCGCAGGGACATCATGACGCGGTTGAGTGCGGGCTGTTCCAACGCGCGATATGTCGCGGCACATTTGAAGATGGGCACAAACTGGCCGAACCGGGCGTAAAGCTCGAAGTTGCCAAAATGTCCAAGCGCCACGATCCGGTTTTGCGGACCGGCGTCTGCTTCGTGTGGCAAAATATTTCTGGCAAGGATGAGGTCAAAATGCGGAAGTATTTCCCACGGAGTCATCGCGGCGGTTTTGACGGCGCCCGCGTAATTTTCACCGAGGCGGCGGAAATTTTCCCTGGCGATGGCGCGGATTTCTTCCGGCGATTTTTCGTGGCCGAAGCACATCGTGAGATTTTTGAGCGCCACGCGCCGATGCCGGCCATCGAGCCAGAACGCCACCACGCCACCCGCGCGGCCAAGTCGCGCGACCCAGACCAATGGCAACGCCTGTAAAAACGTGACCGCGCCGCACGCAAAAAAATAGATCAGCGTGTCCATTTCAGCGGAAACAAATTTTGCGCACACAGTCCTGAAAGTCGTTCGCACCGCTGACAATCTGGATTTCAACGCGCATGAAATAAAACGGCAGGTCGCGCCGGTCAATTTTCGGGAAACGCACGGCGTCTTTTTGCGTGGTGATGATGAGGCCGGCCTGGCGCTTTTTGCTGCGGTTGATTGCATTCAGGATTTCCTGCTGCGTGAAGCGGTGATGGTCGGCGAAGCGTTTGGAATAAACCAGTTCGCCGCCGATTTTCACCAGGCTTTTCTCAAAACTTTCCGGCTGCGCGATGCCGCTCAACGACGCGACTTTTTTCCCGCGGACAATCTCCAGATCGTGACGCTCGCCCGTGAACACATCTTCGAGATACAGCGGGCGGTGCACGCATTCGATGACCGGAGCGCTGGGATTTAATCTGGCGATGCGCTCGCGCAAATCGCCGGTGTCGCCATCGCTCTTGGTGATGAAAATCGTGTGGGCACGCGCGAGGTGCGACGGCGGTTCGCGCAAGGTGCCGCGCGGGAGCAGATGTTCGTTGCCGAACGGTTGCTGGCGGTCAATCAAAACGACATCGTGGCGGCGACCGCGCAATCTCCAATATTGAAACCCGTCGTCCAGCAGCAGCGTGTCGCAACCGAATTTTTCAATCGCATAGCGTCCGCTCTTCACCCGGTCCTTGTCCACGAGCACGACTACATCCTTCAAATTCGATGCGAGCATATAAGGTTCGTCGCCGGCCATCTCGGAATCAAGCAACAGCGATTTTCCGTCGGAAACGATGCGCGGCGGTGTCTGGTCTTCGCGCAGGAGAATTTTATTCAATATTTTTATGTGCAGCGGCGCGGGTTTGGAACGGTAGCCACGCGAAAGAATGGCCACCTTGCGCCCGGCATTCTGAAGTTCACGCGCAAATTTTTCCACGACCGGCGTCTTGCCTGTGCCGCCGAAGGTGAGGTTGCCGATGGCAATGACCTGAACTCCCAATGTCTTATCGCGGAAGATGCGGACGTTGATTAACCAACGGTGAATTTTGACGCCGACTTGGACAAGTTTTGATCCGCCGAAGAGAATTCCGCGCGTCAACTTCGCCTTAAAATCATGGCGTTCCTCGAAAACGACTTCGAGATAAAAAGTTTCAAGGGTTTCGGCCCAGTCCCGGAGTTTTTCACGCATCGCGCGTTAATGTGCCAAGCGTGCGGAGTCGCGGCAAGAAATCAGAAACCCAGTTTTGCGATTTCGCTTTGCAACGCGACTTGGAAATCCTGCACGTCGTCGGCGGACGGTTTGTAACCCGTCTGTTTCGGCACAACGCCGAGCCGCCCCGTTTGATCCAAATACCAATCGGCAATTTGACCGTCGCTGAACGTGACTTTGCCGCTGACAATCGCACCGGGTTTCGCCAATTGATCCACGCTCACGGAAACATTGCTTGCAGAAGCCGGAAGCGTTCCCTCCGGCGCGGGATTTTTTTCAACCATGAGTTTGGCTGGATCGGCGGCGGGCGCTGAAACGGGCGACGCGACGACTTTCGGCGGCTCGGGGTCTTTCGGCGTGAGTTTCAAATCATCCACGAGGAAACGGACTTCCATGTAGGTGAGTTTCAAATTGAATTCCGACAGCAGCCGGTTTTGAATTTCCGAAAGTTTTGCGCCTTCCAGAATCCATGCGGTCACACGCTGGCGTTGTGCGTCATCGAGATTCATTGGCTCAAACTGTAACGGTTTTGTCCTTCAATATCCAATCGTAACCTTTCGCTTCGAGTTCGAGCGCGAGTTCTTTGCCGCCGGTTTTCACGATGTGACCGTCCACCAAAACGTGGACAAAATCCGGCACGATGAAATTCAACAGCCGTTGATAATGCGTGATGACGAGCTGCGCATTGTCGGCGCGCTTCAATGCGTTGACGCCGTGGCTGACAACCTTGAGCGCGTCAATGTCCAGGCCGGAATCAGTTTCGTCGAGGATGGCGAGCCTGGGTTCGAGCACGGCCATCTGGAAAATCTCCGCGCGTTTTTTTTCGCCGCCGGAAAAGCCTTCGTTCACCGAGCGTTTGAGCAGATCATCCTTCAACTCCAGCAGTTTCATCTTGTCCTTCACGAGCGCGAGAAAATCAATCGCGTCGAGTTCCGTCTCGCCCTTGTATTTGCGGATTTCATTCAACGCGGCCTTCAAAAAATAGGTGCTGTTAACGCCGGGAATCTCGACCGGATATTGGAACGCGAGGAACAAACCTTCACGTGCGCGCTCTTCAGGATCGAGGCCGAGCAGGTCTTTGCCGTAGTAAAGCACTTCGCCGCCAGTCACATCGTAACCGTTGCGTCCGGTCAGCACGGCGGCGAGCGTGCTTTTGCCGCTGCCGTTCGGCCCCATGACGGCGTGAACTTCGCCCGCATTGATGATGAGGCTGACGCCTTTGAGGATTTGTTTGCCCTCAATGCCAGCAGAGAGATTTTTGATTTCGAGTATTGGTTGTTTGCTCATTTTTATTTCAAAAAATTAGACACGAATTACACGAATCCAATTTGTGTTAATTCGTGAAATCAGTGTCTTTAGCCGACGCTGCCTTCCAAGCTGACGCCGAGCAGTTTCTGCGCTTCGACGGCGAATTCCATCGGCAGTTCCTTGAACACTTCCTTACAGAAGCCGTTCACGATCATGTTGACGGCGTCCTGTGTTGCAAGGCCACGCGAGTTGCAGTAAAAAATCTGATCCTCGCCGATCTTGGAAGTCGAAGCCTCGTGTTCGACGGACGACGACGTGTTTTTCACTTCGATATACGGAAACGTGTGTGCGCCGCATTTCGCGCCGATGAGCATTGAATCGCATTGCGAGAAGTTACGCGCGTTCGCGGCACTCTTCTGGATTTTAACGAGGCCGCGATAACTGTTCTGTCCGTGCCCGGCGGAAATTCCCTTTGAAATAATCGTGCTGCTCGTGTTCTTGCCGATGTGAATCATCTTCGTGCCGGTGTCGGCCTGCTGATAATTGGTCGTCACGGCGACGGAATAAAATTCGCCCACGGAATTGTCGCCGAGCAAAATGCAGCTCGGATATTTCCAGGTGATCGCCGAGCCGGTCTCGACTTGCGTCCAGCAAATTTTCGAGTTCCTGCCTTTGCACAATCCGCGCTTCGTCACAAAATTGTAAATGCCACCTTTGCCGTTCTCATCGCCCGGATACCAATTCTGCACGGTCGAGTATTTTATTTGCGCGTTGTCGAGCGCGACGAGTTCGACGACGGCGGCGTGCAATTGATTTTCGTCGCGCATCGGTGCGGTGCAACCTTCGAGGTAACTCACGGACGCGCCTTCGTCCGCCACGATGAGTGTGCGCTCGAACTGGCCGGACTTCGCGGCGTTGATGCGGAAGTAGGTCGAAAGTTCCATCGGACAGCGCACGCCTTTCGGGATGTAGCAGAACGAACCGTCGGTGAAGACGGCGGAGTTGAGCGCGGCATAATAGTTGTCCATGTGCGGCACGACCGAGCCGAGATGTTTTTTGACGAGTTCGGGATGGTCATGCACCGCCTCGGTGAACGAACAAAAAATAACGCCCTTTTCCGCGAGCTGTTTGCGGAACGTCGTGCCGACACTCACGGAATCAAAAATCGCGTCCACCGCCACGCCCGCGAGCTTGGCGTGTTCGCGCAACGGGATGCCAAGTTTCTCGTAAGTCTCCAACAGTTTCGGGTCAACTTCATCAAGGCTTTTCGGCGCGGCGCCTTTTGGCTTGGGCTGCGAGAAATAAGTGATGTCTTGAAAATTTATTTTCGGGTATTTCACGAACTGCCACGTCGGTTCTGGCATCGTGAGCCAATGGCGATACGCCTTGAGCCGCCAGTCGGTCAGCCAGTCCGGCTCGTTTTTTTTGCGCGAAATCAAACGGATGGTGTCCTCGCTCAAGCCCGGCGGCGTGGATTCGGTTTCCACGTCGGTGACGAAGCCGTATTTGTATTCCGTCTTGACCAAATCTTCGATTGTTTTGGTGGCTGTGTTCATTTTCTAAAATCGTAAAGCGCTAAATTGTTGAATCGTGGCAACGTCATTTTTTCTTCGCGCACTCGGCGCAGACGCCGTGAACGGCAATGTCGTAATGATCCACTTTGAAACCTTTCGGCCTTGGCATGACCGTGGAATCCGTCGGCAACGCGACATCAAAAACTTCGCCGCAGGAATCGCAAAAATAATGGCAATGCTCCTCCATGTTCGGGCAGAAGCGCGTCGCGCCGCGTTCGAGCTGGACCTGCCGGACGAGACCGCATTTCACGAGCGCGTCGAGGCAATTGTAAACGGTCGCGTGGGAAATCTCCGGCATCGTGCGTTTGGTGCGGATGAAAATTTCCTCTGCCGTCGGGTGATCGCGTTTTTGCATGACCACGTCATAGACGTGCTGGCGCTGCGGCGTGAACCGAAAGCCGCTGGTGTTCAGTCGTTCACTGAAATTCTCACTGGATTTTTTCTCGACTACGCACATCGCATCAACAAAATAAGCATGGGCCTGAATCGCGTCAAGATTTAGAATAATTCTAAATTGTCTTATTTCGTCCGCTGAAAAATATGGAGGGCAGATTTTTTATACAAATTTGGCGTGTCTGGTGTCCATTCAATGGAAAGCAGCAAGGAAACCATGAAAACTATAATCAAATCTCTGATGGCGGTAATTCTTGGCGTTGGATTATTCGTTACTGGCTGCGCCAAAAAACAAACGGCAACGTTCCAGTCGCTTAAAAATCCAGAAGTTGCGGCTCAATTAAAATTGTTTGTCGCGGAAAAGGAAGCACAGGCGAATGCGGCGGCAAAAGCCGACGGAAAAGGAATGCCACCGGAATACAAGAAGTTTTTTGCCGCGGCTGAAAAAGGAGATTGGCTGACGATCAGTAATATGTTTTGGAGCATGGGAAGACACAACGGTGCGATGGAAAGTTCTGGTCCGGCAGATATGTCTTTTCGCGGCAGCCGATGGGAAGCGGCCAGAGAAATTTGGGGGGCATTTGATGAGATTAACGCGGGCGACGAAAAATACTCCGTCGCCTTCGGCAATGACATCATTGAATCTATTCCGCCGGGTAGTATTTATTTCGGCGGCACGGATTCGGGGCGGTTTATTATCACCGCGCTGCAAAAATCTCATGTGGATGGCGATCCATTTTTCACGCTCACGCAAAATGCGCTGGCGGACAGTTCTTATTTGGATTATTTGCGCTTAATGTATGGAGACAAAATTTATATTCCCACCGCTGAAGATTCACAGAAAAGTTTTCAGGATTACACGGAAGATGTAACGCGGCGGCAGCAAAACCACCAACTCAAGCCGGGTGAAGATGTGAAGGTGGACGCAGCGAGCGGCCGCGTTCAAGTTAGCGGGCAGGTCGCCGTCATGGAAATCAATGGGCTGCTGGCAAAAGTCATCTTCGACAAAAATACCAATCATGAATTTTACGTCGAAGAAAGCTTTCCGCTCGATTGGATGTATCCGTATCTCGAACCTCACGATTTGATCATGAAAATCAACCGGCAGCCATTGACGGCTTTGTCCAATAAGGTTGTTCGGAACGACAGCGATTATTGGACACACTATGTGACGCCAATGATTGGCGACTGGTTGAACAATGACACGACGGTTAAAGAAGTCGCCGCGTTCACAGAAAAAATCCATGTGAAAAAGGATTTGGGCGGATTTACCGGTGACCCGCAGTTTGTTCAAAATGAATATTCATGCAAAATGTTTTCTAAATTGCGGAGTTCAATTGGCGGTCTTTACGCATGGCGGGCGCAGCACGCCGCTGACGCCGGCGAAAGAAGCCGCATGAATGATGCGGCTGACTTTGCTTTCCGCCAGGCATTTGCGTTATGTCCGTATTCGCCAGAAGCGGTGTATCGGTATGTAAATTTGCTGTTGAGCGAAGGTCGGACTGCCGATGCGATTCTGGTCGCAGAAACGGCGGCAAAAATGCCACAAATAGACGGGGAGCAGATACGCAACCTAGTTACGCAGTTGAAACAATTTCAGAAGCGAAATTAATTTTTGCGTTACTTCTGAAAAACGCTGACGCGGGCGGGCGGGAAATTAAACCAGACAATTTTCGAGGCGCGCAGTTGAAAGCTGGCTGCGCCGCGAATCTGGTTTTTGCCGAGGTGATAGCTATATTGCACCCAATTGCCTTCCGGTTCCAGCACGGCGCGGATTTTTTGCGTGAGAGCTTCGGCCTCCGCGTGTGGAAAATTCAGGAGCGGCAGGCTGGAGATGACCGCGCCGACGCTTTCAATCGGTTCGCGCCGGCTGAGCAGCAGGTGATCCAGATGCCAGGCGTCGCCGATGATGATCTGGGCGCGGGGAAATTTATCGCGCAGCAGCCTTGCCATCTTTGGATTCCGTTCGATAGCGACGAGCCGGTCTTCGCGCAGGCCGCGTTTGATGAGCGCCTCGGTGACCGCGCCGGTGCCGGGGCCAAGTTCCAGCACGAAACTTTCAGGGTCACGCGGCAACCAATGTGCCATGGCCGCCGCAAGTTGCGGCGAACTTGGCGCGACCGATCCCGTCCGCTGCGGGTTGGCGAACCATTCCTGCAAAAACAGGGTCGTGTCGGTCAATGCCGCTATGAGTTTTTTGGCCATGAGGCTGAAAACTTTTTTCCAACTCCAATTGTCAGGCGACAGAGTAATTCAGCCGTTGGATAACAGCCATAGAAAATTTCAGTTTAATTCGACGGCTGTTTTGGTGGTGGCGCGGATTATTCGTCGAGTTGCTTGTGCATGGCGTCGCGTCGCATGGACCAGTTGTCCCAACTTTGCTCCCATTTTTCGCCGGTGAGATTTGTCCGCGCCGCCGGCCAGATGGCATCAAGCGCCCGCAGTTCTTTTTTCGCGCCGTCGGGTTCGTTCCACTTCAAATAGGATTCAATGAGGTGCAGATAATTTTCAGGATAATCCGGTGCCAGTTTGACGGCCTGTTTCAAAAGCGACTGCGCCTTGGACGGGTTGCCAATGCTGGCCGGCCAGCCCGGCGCGTCGCGGTAAAGCAAACCGAGATTCCGTTCCGGCCCGGCATGGTCGAGCTGTGCGTCCAAGTCCCCCGCCGTCTTGAATTCCGGCTCCATTTCCTTGACGAGCGCCAGTGCCCCGAGGAATTTCGTGCGCGCGAGCTGGCCGAGGTTCATCGCCAGATAATAATGTCCGGCGGCGATTTCCGGCTCGCGCGCGACGAGCGTGCGGCACGCGACGATGCCCTGATTGGCCAGCGTGGCGCGTTCGGTGTCGTTGGTCGCAAATTCAGCGAAGTCAAAAGCCGCGCGGGCGAACTGCCACGCGTTGGTTGGATTGTTTGCGTCCGACAGGAATTGGATTTGGGCGCGCTGGAATTCCGACCTGGCGAACGCGGCGGAAATTTTCCACTGCGCCTCGCCGGCAAGCATGATTCCGGCGGCGAGGATGAAAATTCCGGCGGCGGATTTCCATTTCAGCGCGCGGCTTGGTTCGGAATTAAAAGTTGCCATCACGTCGGGCTGTTTTATACTGGGCAAGTGAGATTAAACTGCAATTTGCTACTGCTGGCAATGCTCGTGGCGTTCGCGCTGTTGGGCGCCGGTTGCAGTGGTGTCAACACCAGCGGCAGCGTCTCACCCATAGATTTTTTACTGCCGGGCGCGGGGCACTTTCTGAAGGCCGACCCGTCGCCGACGAATGCACCCGGTTCGTTCCCTGAAATCTCCACCGAGGTTGCCACCATAAAATAATTATGCGATTCCCATTTGCGCCGACAAAAAAAATTGCCGGACACATCATCAAGAACAAACTTCGCAAGACGCCGAAGTTCGCGATTACCTTGCAGCTTGAACCGCTGCACACTTGCAACCTGACCTGCACCGGTTGCGGGCGCATCCGTGAATATTCCACGTCGCTCAAGGACATGGTGCCACTCGAAAAATGCCTTGAAGCCGCGATGGATTGCGACGCGCCGATGGTTTCCATTTGCGGCGGCGAACCACTGATTTATCCGAAGATTGAGGAACTGATTGCCGGACTGCTCGAACAAAAGCGTTTCATTTATGTCTGCACGAACGGAATGTTCATGCGGAAAAAAATGCGCGATTACCTTGCTGCGGTTTACTCGCCATCACTTGAGCCGAAGCTCAAGAAGTTGCTCGATGGAAAATTAATTACTGAAAAGGAAGCAGAGACGATCCGCAAATCCGATGAAGCGGCGCGCAAGAAAGTGGTCATTCACCCGACGCAGTGGATGTATTGGAACGTCCATGTTGACGGCTTGGAATTCACGCACGATCTCATTGTCGAACGCGAAGGCGTGTTCAAGGAATGCGTCGAGGCTATCAAGATGGCGAAAATCATCGGCTATCAAGTAGCCACGAATACGACGGTTTATCGCGAAACCGAAGTGCAGGAAATCGAGGACATGTTCAAGTATTTGAGTTCGCTTGAAGTGGACGGCCACACGATTTCGCCCGGCTATGATTACGACGCCGCGAAAAAAGACATGGTCAAGCGCCTCGGCAAAGATCCGAAGCAATTTTTTCTCACGCGCGACATGACGCGGCAGAAATTTGCCAAAATTGAAGAATGGGCCAAGGCATTCACCATTGTCGGCACGCCGGTTTATCAGGAATTTCTCGCGGGCAAACGCGAGCTGACCTGCACCGCGTGGGCGATCCCGACGTTCAACGTCAAGGGCTGGAAAGCGCCGTGCTACCTGATGACCGACGGCCATTACGGCGGCTATCAGGAAATGTTGCGCGAAGTCAAATGGGAAAAATACGGCGTGGTGAATGGCGTCGCGCGCGACCCGCGTTGCGAGCATTGCATGGTGCATTGTGGTTATGATCCCAGCGGCGCGCTCGGCACGAACTACCAGAGCGGCGACAACTGGAAGAATATCAAATACAACTTTGGCGCGAAGCCGAAACCGTTCCCGGCCTCACCGGAACTTGAAAAACGCGCTTACAACGGCGTCACCATCGGCAAAGGCCATCTGGCCGAGGCGAAAGCCGCGATCAATTCACCTGCCGCCGGTGCGCGCGGTGCGTTCGCACGCAAGGAAGACGAGCATCAGCCGCACGAAGCGCATGTCGGTAGTCACTGTGGTACGGGCGACACGACCGAACGTGATGAGTTGCTGGCGAAGATTAAGGACTCGAAGAAAGAATCGTGATTGATTCAGTTAAAAACTTTTTTAGAAAGAAAAGAGTAGGCTGGACGCTGGCATTGTTGGCAGCGACAGCAATGTTGGCAACATCATTGCCAATGCCGTTTAGTCTTCGTGGTGCATTGCGAGCTTTTGGATTGGCAATGATGATAGCCCTTGCGCCCATTTGGTATGCTGACTGGAAACAACACAAACCAACGAGCAAAGATTTTTCGAGTAAAAGTTTTTTTGTAGTTTATACGTTGTTGGTTCCGGCCGCACTATTCGTTTCCGCAGTCGCATTGAAAAAATATTTTACAAATCTCCACTGAAACAATGAGCAAAACACTATTTCTTTCACCTCCGAGTTTTGACGGTTATGACGGCGGTGCCGGTGCGCGTTATCAGACGCGGCGCGAAGTCACCAGCTATTGGTATCCGACGTGGCTCGCGCAGCCCGCCGCGCTCGTGCCGAACAGCAAGTTGCTCGATTGCCCGCCGCACGGGATCAAAAAAGATGATTGCCTGAACATTGCCAAGGATTTCGACCACGTCATCATCCACACCAGCACGCCGTCATTGCGCAACGATTGCAAGGTTGCCGAGGCGATCAAGGCACGGAAGCCCGACACGAAAATCGGTTTCGTTGGCGCGCACGCGGCGGTGCTGCCCACGGAGACGCTCAAGACATCGTTCGCGATTGACTGGGTTGGCCGCAAGGAATTTGATTACACCTGCAAGGAAGTTGCCGAAGGCCGCGACCTCGCGACCATCAACGGGCTTTCATACAAGGACAAGGACGGCAAGATCAAGCACAATGCGGAGCGCGAATTGATCCACGATATGGACGTGCTACCGTGGGTGGCGGACGTTTACCGGCGAGACCTGAACATCCAGAAATATTTCAACGGCTATCTGCAGCATCCTTACATGAGCATGTATACCGGACGCGGTTGTCCGGCCCAATGCACCTTCTGTCTCTGGCCGCAGACCATCGGTGGACACAAGTATCGCGTCCGTTCCGCACAGAACGTCGCCGCCGAAATGGCCTACTTGAAAAAAATTTTCCCCGAGGTCAAAGAATTCTTTTTTGATGACGACACTTTCACCGCGAACCTACCGCGTGCGCGAGAGATCGCAAAAAAAATCGCACCGCTTGGCCTTACCTGGTCGTGCAACAGCCGCGCGAACATTGATTACGACACGATAAAATCTTTCAAGGACAACGGCCTGCGCCTGTTCCTTGTCGGCTACGAAAGCGGCAATGATGACATTCTGACGCGCATCAAAAAAGGTGTGACGATGGCGGAAATGCGTGAGTTCACCAAGTCGTGCCACAAGGCCGGCGTCGTGATCCACGGCACGTTCATCCTCGGTCTGCCGGTGGAAACCCAGCAGAGCATCCAGAACACGATGGATTTTGCGAAGGAACTTGATGTGTTCAGCATCCAGGTCTCGCTCGCCGCGCCATATCCCGGCACGGAACTTTATGAGATGGCGCGGCAGAACGGCTGGTTCACCAAAAAGGACAAGACCGATTTGGTGGAAAGCGGCGGCTTGCAGCAAAGCACGCTCGAATATCCCGGCTTGAGCAAGGACAAAATTTTCGAGGAAGTGGATCGCTTCTATCGCTCCTATTTTCTGCGCCCGAAACCGATCCTGCGCATCATCAAGACGATGCTGGAGGACAAGGACGTGCTGATCCGCCGCAGCCGCGAGGGCTTTGAATTTTTCAAGAGCCTCAGCCAGCGCAAAGCCGACATGGCTGCGGCCAGAGCGGTGTCGATGTAAATTGTTTTGCCGTCCAAAACAATCCGGGCGTGTCAGCGATGACGCACCTTTTATTCCATCGAGATTGACCGCCGTGCGGTTTTCTTTTCGCCGTGATGGGATTTGTCGGCGAGCATTTTGTTTTTAGCGCGCTGCGAACGCTTGCGTTTCTGGCGGCGGATTTTTTCAATCTCGGCGCGTTGCGTGGCCACGAAGCCGTTCCGTTTCTCCTCAATTTTGTCGAGCAGCAGGCGGCGGGCGATGTAGCGGTTGAGTCCCTGCTGGCGCGTCTCCTGACATTTGACCTGCACACCGGTCGGACTATGCAGCAGCATGACGCAGGTGGAAACTTTGTTCACGTTCTGCCCGCCGTGACCGCCGGAGCGGACAAAAGATTCCTTGATGTCCGCTTCGCGCACGCCCAGCGCGGCCATGCGTTGTGCGAGTTGATTTTCTTTTTCGAGACTGACTGGAAACGCGCTCATGACATCCATTGTAGCGGCGGTTTATGACCGCCGCGAATTATTTACAGAAACCAAAACAACGACGCTCATAGAGCGCCGTTACAATTACGCCACGGTGATTTTCTCGTTCAAATAAACGTCCTGAACGGCGTTGAGCAGGGCGATGCCTTCCTTCATCGGGCGTTGAAATGCCTTGCGGCCAGAAATCAATCCCATGCCGCCAGCGCGTTTGTTGATGACGGCGGTGGTGACGGCTTGTTCGAAGTCGCCCGCACCTTTGGATTCGCCGCCGCTGTTGATGAGTCCGGCGCGGCCCATGTAACAGTTGGCCACTTGATAACGGCAAAGATCAATCGGATGGTCGCTGGTTAATTCAGTATAGATGCGTTCGTCCAATTTGCCGTAGCTGGAACTGCCGGTGTTCAGTGCCTTGAAACCGCCATTGTTTTCGGGAAGTTTCTGTTTGATGATGTCCGCCTGAATCGTCACGCCCAGATGATTCGCCTGGCCGGTCAGGTCAGCCGAGACGTGATAGTCAGTCGTCTTACCATCCGCGCCTTTGACCTTGAATGCATTATTGCGGAGATAGCACCAGAGCACGGTAGCCATGCCTAGTTCGTGCGCGTGCGCAAACGCCTGCGCGACTTCGACAATCTGCCGTCCGCTCTGCTCGGAACCAAAATAAATCGTCGCACCAACCGCCGCCGCGCCCATGTCTGCGGCTTGTTTGACAGTGCCAAACATAATTTGATCGGCCTTGTTCGGATAGGTGAGCAATTCGTTGTGGTTGATTTTGACGAGGAACGGGATTTTGTGCGCGTATTTGCGTGCCACAATTCCCAGCACGCCATAAGTGGACGCGACGGCATTGCAACCGCCTTCAATTGCCAGCTTCACAATATTTTCCGCGTCGAAGTAATCCGGGTTCTTCGCAAAGCTTGCGCCAGCGGAGTGTTCGATGCCCTGATCCACGGGCAGGATGGAAAGATAACCCGTGCCGCCGAGCCGACCGTGGCCGAATAGTCGTTGCAAATTGCCCAGCACGCGGTTGTTGCGGTCGGATGCGGAAAAAATCCGGTCAACAAAATCCGGTCCGGGAACGTGCAGACGTTTCTTCGAGATTTTCGGGTTCTTGAATTTGAGCAGCGAGTCGGCTTTGTCGCCAAGAAGTTTTTCGATGTTGTTCATAGATTTTCCGGTTCGTATTCAATGTTGATTTAGCGCATGTCTGGCGTGTTTATGTCGTCAAAGTAGCGCAACGTGTTTGTTCCGCAACGCGTAATTCAAACCACTGTCAGCGGGCCGTCGAAGATGGTCAGGCTAATGACTTCCGTCCGCGCAACATGCGGGCCATGTTTCACGCCTTTGGGCGCGAAAAACAACGCGCCATTTGTATAAGTGACGCCCGATTCGTCCCATTCGCCGGAAAGGACATAAGCCCATTCATTTGCGTTCGGATGCGTGTGCGCAGGAATGGTGCGACCGGCCTTGAATTTCCGCAGCACCACGACTCCGCCGGTGTCTTCGTGTTTGTGTAACACCACCAACTCAACGCCTTCGTAAGGACCGGTCTGCCACGCTTTATCTTTGGCCAGTGCGACGCAGGGAAACATAAATTTATCGCGGCATCGGCCCTTGGGTCACTTGCACCACGCCATCGGGCCGAAGCCATTTTGCGAAGGCATTTTTGACATCGTCCGCATCGAGCTTCACATAAATTTCTCCAGCGTGAACCCGTTCGTCGAGCGGCAGTCCCAGTGCCGAATAGGCGAGCCAGCCTTGTGCGATGTAATCCACGCTCGATTCCGCCAACGGAATGTCGCGCAGCAGCATCAACTTAGCCTGATGCAATTCCTGCGCCGTCACTTTTTTCGTCTGGATGTCTTTGAGGTCGCGCAAAATCACTGCGCGCGCCTTGGAAACATTCGGCGGATCGCAGGCGTATTCGACCTGATAAACGCCGCGCGTCAGCCCGACGGTGAACGAGGAATCCACGAAATAAACCAACCCGTTTTTTTCGCGCAGGTCGCGATACAAGCGTGTCGCGTAAAATCCGCCGCCCAGAACATGATTGCCGAGTTGCAGCGCGTAATAATCTAAATTCGTCCGCGTCAGTTGCAACGTTTCCGCCAAAGTGATTTTGTCCTGCACGCGGCTGGCGTCTGGAACGTGCGTGATGGAAACGGAATTTTTCGGCGCGTGCGGGAAAAGCGTGTTTGGTTTTTCGCCTTCGGCTTTCCAATCGCCGAAGTATTTTGAAATGACGGCCACGGTGTTTTCCGGCGTAATTTTTCCAATGACAACAATCGTCGTCAGATCGGGACGAAATGCGGCGCGATAATAATTTTTCACGTCATCAATCGCGAGCGATTTCACGGAATCCGGCGTCGTTTCGCGTGTTGCCGGATCAAATCTTGGAAACAGCGTGGTCGTCAGTGTGTGACCGGCAATATGATCGGGACTTTGCAATTCGCCGGCGACGCTCGCGGCAAGTTGTGGCTGGATGATTTTGAAATCGTCTTCGGGCAGCGCGGGCGAAAGTTCATTGTCCGCGAGCAATTGCACACCGCGTTCGAAATTTTCCGGCAAAACTTGCAATGAAAAATCCGCGCCCGCCGATTCGTTCGCACCGATGTCGTCCAGCGCCTTTTGAAACGCGAGTCGGTCGAGCGATTTTGTGCCGTAAGAAAATAATTTATCCAATGCTTCGGCCACACCGTCCTTGCCTTCAGGTATTTGGACTTTCGGGTTATTTTTCAAGCGGCCATAAATACTTACAGTGTCGCTGATGGTTTCGGGTTGCACGATCAGCCTGATTCCATTGGGAAAATTCGTGACGAATGGATTCAGCGTCGTGGCGGGAACGGGAAGTCCCTCGGTGATTTTTTCCGCCCACGACGGCAGTTTGACGTTCGCGTTTTTTGTCGAAACCAGCGATTCGCCGCCGCCAAAACTTTTTCCCGAAATCGGCTTGTCTGACGGCGACGGCGACAGAATCGCGGAAATCGCATGGTCAAAATTCAGATATTTTTTTGCGACGCGATTTACGTCGTCAACGGTGACGCTGCGAAACAAATTAATGTCGTCGTCCGGCGAATTACGCCCTTCAATCGCAACGGCGGTTGACCACGCGCTGGCCAGACCGGAAACGGAATTTTTTTGCAATTCCGCGTTGATGATTTCACGACGCTTGGCGGCTTCAACCAAATCGGCGCTGGCACCGTTGGTGATTTCGGCGAGCAGAATTTCCTTTACGTTCTCCAAAAGATTTGTCGAATTGCCGCCCGCTGGAAATCCGGCGATCGCGTAACCCAAGCCGGATTTTTGTAAAGTTTCGTAATCGAATTCGGCGGACAACGCCTTGCCTTCTGGCACAAGGCCGTAAAGTTTTCCGCGCTGGCTGCTCAAAATATCGGACAGAATTTGCGCAGCGGCAAAATCTGCATTGTCCGCGCCGGGAAAGCGAAACGTGATCGCGGTCATGCCATACGACAAATCAGTATCGAGTTTCATCGTGTCCGGCTTGACTGGCGAAAAATTAAATTCCGGTCGCGCAGGAAGTTCTTTCGTCGGAATTTCGCCAAAGATTTTCTTCACCTGCGCCAAAATATTTTGTGACTGCACATTGCCGACGATGACGAGAATGGCATTATTCGGCGCATACCATTTGTTGTGAAATTTTCGCAAATCGGCGTCGGTGGTTTTGTCGAATGAAGGCCGCGTGCCGAGCGGGCTGTGTTCGTAAGGTGAGCCTTTGAAAATGGCGGCCAAAAGTTGTTCGTAAAGCACATATTCGGGATTGGACAAATCTTGCGCGACTTCCTGCTCAATCGCGCCGCGTTCCTTTGTCCAAAGCGATTCGTCGGGCAACAGATCGCGCATTCGCGTGGCTTCGACGCGCAACGCGACTTCCAAATTTTCAGCAGGCGTGGTGAAAAAATACTGCGTAACGGCCTGTTGCGTGTCGGCGTCGTCATCGCCGCCAAACGCGGCGGAAATGGCGGCGAGTTGATCGGCGCTCAAACCGGGGCTGCCACGAAACATCATGTGCTCGGTGGCGTGCGCCATGCCGGGAAATCCGGCGGGCGCTTCGTCCGAGCCAACCCGATAATTGACCATCGTCGTGACGACGGGGGCAATCGTGTTGCGGATGATAATGACTTGCAGGCCGTTTGTCAGCGTATCGCGCAACACATCTTGTTCGGCGGAAATTTCATTGGTCGCCGCACGTGCGTTAAAAAAACACGCAAGCATCGCGGCGAATGAAAATCGAAAAATGGAAACCCAAAAAACAGTTGGCGAGTTTTTAGACGTCATAATTTTGTAATCAGACAAACGATAAGCGCATGCCGTTCAAGCGCGAGCGAAAAACGCGGCGCATGACGAAAGTTGCATTGACGTGAAGCGCACACCAGAATCGCGGCGTGAAATTGGATTGGGAAAAATTGTGCATCAATGCGCTGTCAGAAGTTGAGGCGACGCTCGCGTCGTTGCCGGAACCGTTACGCATGCGTGCGGAAAAATTGCCGGTGATACTTGAGCGTCAGCCAAATACGGAATTGCAAGCGGATGGAATCGAAGCGGACACGCTGGGTTTGTTCACCGGCGCGGAGTTTATTGAAGAAAATGATGTGCCGTTGCCGCCGCAGATTATTTTGTTTTTGGAAAACATTTGGGACGTTGCGGAAGCGAACGAGAAACTTTTTCGTGTAGAAGTGAGGACGACTTTTTTGCACGAGCTGGGTCATTATTTGGGTTTGGACGAGGACGAATTGACCGAGCGTGGATTGGAATAAGCCCTGTTTCATTGGCTTTTGACGATTATTCCGGCACATCAAAAATAATTAAAAAAACTCTTGCATGATGTTTCGATACTGATAGATTTGTATGCCCTGTGCGATGCGCAGGGTTTGGCTGAAAAGCCTGTTGACAATCGGTGCGAGTTTGACAAATTTCGCGCCCCCAAACTCGAATCTGAGATGCCGGGTAGAAAGTGATGTTCGGCGCTCGGGTTTTTTTGTCCCCAAAACGGGAAGCAAGTAAGTGATTCGGGTTTGAGCAAGATTTTTAGGTGTTTAGACACCTGCTGCTCTTTGAAAATTGAATTGTGCGATTAGTAAGAGCCCCTTCAAAATTGGCGAGTTAGTTCGCTGGTTTTGAGGAGTTTAACCAAAAAATTAAGTAAAAAGCTGTCTGGTCTCACGATCAGGCAGGAATCAACTAACGTTTTTATACGGAGAGTTTGATTCTGGCTCAGAACGAACGCTGGCGGCGTGGATAAGACATGCAAGTCGAACGCTGATTTCAAGGTAGCAATATTTTGGAGTCGGAGTGGCGCAAGGGTGCGTAACACGTGGGTAATTTGCCGTGAAGTCTGGGATAACTTGCTGAAAGGCGAGCTAATACCGGATGTGAATTTTTGAGGGCATCTTTGGAAATTCAAAGTTGGGGACCGCAAGGCCTGACGCTTTACGATAAGCCCGCGGCCTATCAGCTAGTTGGTGAGGTAACGGCTCACCAAGGCTAAGACGGGTAGCTGGTCTGAGAGGACGACCAGTCACACTGGAACTGAGACACGGTCCAGACACCTACGGGTGGCAGCAGTCGAGAATTTTTCTCAATGGGCGAAAGCCTGAAGGAGCGACGCCGCGTGGGGGATGAATGGCTTCGGCCCGTAAACCCCTGTCATTTGCGAACAAATTGCTTCACTTAACACGTGAAGCATTGATTGTAGCGGAAGAGGAAGGGACGGCTAACTCTGTGCCAGCAGCCGCGGTAATACAGAGGTCCCAAGCGTTGTTCGGATTCACTGGGCGTAAAGGGTGCGTAGGCGGTCGGATAAGTCTGATGTGAAATCCCGCAGCTTAACTGCGGAACTGCTTTGGAAACTATTCGACTGGAGGAATGGAGGGGAGACTGGAATACTTGGTGTAGCAGTGAAATGCGTAGATATCAAGTGGAACACCAGTGGCGAAGGCGAGTCTCTGGACATTTCCTGACGCTGAGGCACGAAAGCCAGGGG